>ENA-OQBU01000006-OQBU01000006.1-human-gut-metagenome-genome-assembly--contig:-NODE-6-length-95537-cov-8.684792_pt1 | contig 95537 bp, 97 predicted proteins | sample MGYA00242492_ERZ504566 | MGnify/ENA primary metagenome ERZ504566 (study PRJEB26092, sample SAMD00036261) | human gut metagenome | host: Homo sapiens | study: EMG produced TPA metagenomics assembly of the...
CAGTCGCAGGAGCGCAGTTTCGGGTACTCCGGAACATATTCCTGCGTAGCTCAGTTGGCAGAGCATCCGACTGTTAATCGGACGGTCACTGGTTCAAGCCCAGTCGCAGGAGCTTTTTAGCCCTTGGTTTTCCAAGGGCTTTTTTGTTTCCATAAGAACTTTTCGCTGCTATTCCAACGAATCGAGCACGTCGTCAATGAGTGTGCGGTCGTGTGCCGCATCAGCCTTGAGTCGAGGGAAGCGACGTATGACGTTGTCGGGACTTGCGTTGGCCGCACGTGCCACATTCGATTTTGACTCGCCATGCGCCACGGCGATTTCCGCGAGCCGATCCACTAGCGAATCCGAAACCTGCCGTATTTGCTCGCCAACCCATAACTGGGACAATTCGGGTGAAAGCGTGTAATCGTCCTGCAGCTCGCTTGAAGCCTCCTGAATGGCGGCCCATAGCACCATGAATGGCTTGCGGTAGTAGGCGATGCGTTCCTCGGACGGCTCGCTCTCCAACTGCTGCAATGCCTTGCGTTGCGTAGTGTTGTCACTCATGTGTCCCATCGTATGCCACGTTCGGTGGCGTTTTGGCATGTCATGGCGCGACACGCCCGGCATCTGTGGATAAGTGTTGTTCTCCGACCACAAGGTCGTTCCAAGTCGACGGGCGGTCTTCGAACGTGCCATGATATCGATTCCCGGATAGAGACGCGGACCACAGGAGGCCTCATGAACAAATGGGAATACCGTCGGCGTGTTCGACACAATAAGATGTCCGATGACATTGACAAGCGCAACCGGCACCGGTGCGCCGCGGCGATGGCCGTATGCGTATTGGCGAACATCGCGTTCACGATATGCTGCGCGCAACCTACGGCGTCGGCATACGCGCAATCGGCTGATGACGTGGCGCATGAAGTCGCACAAGCGGCATGCCGCACATCAATGCAGTGGCCTTTGGAGCACGCGCAAGTAATCGGCGAATATGATGCGCCGGCTAAACAATGGTTGCCTGGGCATCGCGGTTTGGATTTGCGTGCACGGCCGCAAGACGCCATCATCGCGCCCGCGGATGGTGTGGTCGCCTTCAGTGGCAAAGTGGCGGGCAAATCGTGGTAACGCTTCGCCACGGTGCGGAAACGGGAAGCCTGACGTCGACGTTTGAACCCGCGGTCACTACGCGACCGGTCGGGGCCGTCATCGCCAAGGGGGAGCGTTTCGCTCGTGTTGAAGGTGGCTCGGAACATTGCGCCGATGGATGCCTGCATTGGGGCCTCAAGAGCGGAGGACGTGATTATGCGGATCCGTCGGGCAGAGTGAGGCCGATGCGGGTTGAACTGAAACCGTTGTAACGGCCATATCCACGGGTGTTGTCGTTGTCCTGGGGTCGTGGCCTTAAAGAAAAAGTGCGGTATTCCGGCTATGATGCTGTCTGTACATTAGATTTCGAGGAGCGAGAAGCTTATGATCAAGGAATACACGCGCCCTTTGGAACAGGGAATTGACTCGGACAAAAACATCTTCTCAGTACTTGAGGAGCGTGTGGAACGCACTCCTGACGACAATCTTGTCGAATACAAGAACGCTCAGGGCGAATGGGTGGCGTTCACCGCTGCGGAGTTCAAAAACAAGGTCGTCGCCCTCGCCAAAGGACTTATCGCTCGTGGCGTAATGCCTGGAGATTCGGTATCCATTATCGCGCATACCTGCTGGCAGTGGACCGCGCTTGATGTGGCCATCATGTCCATCGGCGCCCTTACCGTTCCGGTCTATGAAACGAATTCGCCGGCGCAGGTGAAGATGATTTTCAATGATGCCAATGTCAAGATGGCGTTCGCTGAGGATGATTTCCAGCGCGACAAAATCGAATCCGTCCGTGATCAGTGCCCGGATCTTGGCGACGTGTACGTCATCGGACTTGGTGCAATTGACACGATCATCGAATACGGCCGCGCGGTCTCCGACGCCGAATTCCTTGAACGTGAACAAGCGGTCAAAGGCTCCGATCTAGCCACCATCGTATATACGTCGGGATCCACTGGCACCCCGAAGGCGTTGAACTGACGCATGCCAATTTCGTGTTCATCACCTATTCCGGCGTCAACTCCATGCCGGACATCGCCATGAAACCGAATCGTCGACTGCTGCTGTTCCTGCCGCTCGCCCATGTATTCGCCCGATACATGCAGTTCTTCTGCTTTGCCGGAAACGTTTCACTCGGTCTGTCCAGCAATCTGAAGACCATTCTCGCCGATTTCAAGGCGTTCAAACCGACGTTCATCCTCGCCGTGCCGCGGATTTTCGAAAAGATCTACAATGCGGCCTCGCAGAAGGCCGGAGCCGGTTTCAAGGGACGTGTTTTCGCTGACGCCACCCAGACGGCATACGATTGGTCGCATGCTCAGCAGTCCGGTGGGAGCATTCCACTCGCGCTGAACGCAAAACATGCCCTGTACAACAAGCTGGTGTATTCGTCAATCATGGAAGTGTTCGGCGGCCACGTCGAGTATGCGGTCTCCGGCGGAGCGCCGCTTGATTCCTCTATCGCGCATTTCTTCAACGGTGTCGGTCTGCCGCTATTGGAAGGCTACGGCATGACCGAAACGTGCGCCCCCTCGAGCGTCAATCCGACCGAAGGCTACAAGATCGGCACCATCGGCTTGCCTCTGCAAGGCGTGACCATGGGGGTCGACGAAGAAGGGGAGCTGTGCATAAAGAGCCCTGCCGTATGCGCCGGATACCACAACAATCCTGACGTTACCAAGCAGCAAATTGTCGATGGATGGCTGCATACCGGTGATCTCGGCTCCATTGATGATGACGGCTTCGTTTCCATCGTCGGGCGTAAGAAGGATCTCATCATCACCGCAGGCGGCAAGAACGTCTCCCCATGCGAGATGGAAGCATCCATCATGACTTCGCCGGTGGTGAGCCAATGCGTCATGATCGGCGATCGCAAGCCATTCATCGCCGCAATCATCTCCCTTGATTTGGCGGAGACGAACCTATGGCTGGAATCCAAGGGAGCGGAACAGGTCGCTGATTTGGATGAAGCCTCGAAGAACCCCATTGTGCGTGCGGAAGTGGAGCGTGCCGTCAACAAAGCCAATGAGCTCGCCTCACGTGCCGAATCAATCCGCAAGTTCGAAATCGTTCCCGACGAGTTCACTGAGGAGAACGGTTTGGTCACGCCGAGCATGAAGGCCCGCAGGCAGGCAGTGGTTGAACATTACCGGACGTTGATCGACAAGGTCATCTACGTGCCGAGGAAGCCGGAGGCTCACGCCGAATGATGTTCGAAATATGGTGGGGGCCGGTGACATCCGAGTGATGCCATCGGCCCCCACCATATCCGGAAGAATCCCGGAAGAATCATAGGCCCGCATCCGCCAGCGAAATGTAGCCGGGTTCAATCAGCGTTTTCTTGAGATTGTCGGCGCTGATCGCCAATGTCTCCTCATGGATGGTCGTAATTTTCTTCCCCTCGACCGTTGCGGAACGGATGAAACCGAGTTTGGAAAGTTTGCCCGAAGTGTTCAGTCGCACGCATGTCTGCGCGATGTCATCGGCCAACGCCTTGCGGTTCTCCATGGCGGTCATCCATTGCTTGCCGTTGACGATGTTCGGCATGGAACTGATATAGGCCCCATAGCCGGTGATGATCGGCCATTTTGCGTTTTCCTTGTTATCGGAATCGCTGTCGTCATCCGATGACGACGTCTTCGCAGGGTCAGGCACTGCCTGCCGTTTCAGGTCTTTTTTGCCCGTGATGCTGTCCACGATGCCGGAAATTGAGATGGAAGGGTTGATATCGGCTGAGGAACCTGTGTAGCCGAGTTTGTCCAACTCGTCGGCGATGTTCTTCGCCACATAGTCGTTGCAGGAGATGACGCCATCAAGGTGGACAGGGTGCGAATCGTCCTTGTCCGCGTCGAGACGTTCGGCAAGCACCGATTTGATTTGTTCGGCTTTTGACGAATCGAATGCCACGGACCGCCAGTCATCCTTGGTGGTCGAAACGGTGAGCGTCTCGGAAGGAGATGCCGCTTTGCCGTCCTTGAAATACGGTTCGAGCACTTTCCAGATGCCTTTGAACATGTTCTGGGCGAAGGACGTGTCCGTTTTGGCATCATGTCCGTCGGCCGCGTCGTAGGGGAGTAGTACCTCGATTTGCTTGGGGGCATCGGACGATGCCTTGTCGAGCTCGAGCTTGTTGACGAGCTCTTTGGCTTGCAGTTCTCCAATCTGCTCGGCCGTGGTCATCGGCACGTACACGTCCGGCGCATACCCTTGAAGCGTATTGGAGATCAGAACGACCTTCATTCCTTCATTCTGCGCAAGCTGCAACGCCGAAACCAGCCGTTGCGCTGATTGCGCATAATCCTGTTCGTCCTCATCCGACGCGTCGGAGTTCCACGTGATATCATGCCGTGCATAGTCGCCGTATTGCCTGTCGGATTCCGGCATCTCGGCGACAGGCGCCACCACCAAGGTGGTTTTGGCTTTCGTGGACGAATGCTCGGTTCCGTTGATGTGATTCACCACATAGTCTTGGACGCTTTGACTTTGTTTGTCGAGGTTCGAAGCGGTTTTCACGGTGATGTCGCCGCTTTTGACACCGGTCCGTTTCAACGAGGACACGATTTCGGGAACGAGTTTTTCCCATTTGCTCAATGGCGTCTGTTGAGAGATGGTGATGCTGTCTGTCGGAGCGAAAATCGCCACATTGCCGGCATCGGCTGTTGCGCTGGATTGTGATGACGGCTGTTGCTGCGATTGCGAATCACCGTTGGGCGAGCAGGCCCCCATGGCTGTTGCCATGCAGACCGATGCCAGCAGAGCGAGCAGACGTTTCGCCGGGATTGTGCGATGCAGAATCATGCCATGTCCTTTGCTGAAGAATAGACGTTCCTTATACTGACCATTGATTGTAATATCCGGACGTCAAAAAGCCCGTACGCGTGTGTGATTGCGCATACGGGCTTTCGACAGCTCAGATAGATTACTCTGCCAGAGCCTTTGCCAGATTCTCGTCGAGGGCGTTCATGAAACCCTCGGTATCGAGCCAAGGCTGGTCCGGTCCGATGAGCATGGCCAGATCCTTGGTCATCTGTCCGCCTTCGACGGTGGAGATGATGACTTTCTCCAAAGTTTCGGCGAAATGCTTGACTTCCGGAGTGTTGTCAAGGTCGGCGCGATGCTTCAGACCGCCGGTCCATGCGAAGATGGAGGCGATCGGATTGGTCGAGGTCTTTTCACCCTTCTGCCAACGGCGATAATGGCGGGTCACGGTGCCGTGCGCGGCTTCGGCTTCGACGGTCTGCCCGTCGGGAGTCATCAGCACGGAGGTCATTAGGCCAAGGGAGCCGAATCCCTGTGCGACGGAATCCGACTGCACGTCGCCATCGTAGTTCTTGCAAGCCCAGATATAGCCGCCATGCCACTTGAGGGAGCTTGCCACCATGTCATCAATGAGTCGGTGCTCGTAGGTCAGGCCAGCCGCCTCGTACTTGTCCTTGTATTCGTTTTCGAACACCTCGGCGAACGTATCCTTGAACTGGCCGTCGTACGCCTTGAGAATCGTGTTCTTGGTGGACAGGTACACCGGATAGCCGCGCATCAGACCATAGTTGAAGCAGGCGCGTGCGAAACCTCGGATGGAATCGTTCACGTTGTATTGCACCTGGGCAACTCCGCCGTCAGGGCCATAATTGTAAACGACGTGCTCAATCGGCTCGGAGCCGTCTTCCGGAGTGAAGGTTACGGTGAGGGTGCCGGCTCCCGGAACCTTGAAATCAGTGGCTTTGTACTGGTCTCCGAAGGCGTGACGTGCCACGACGATCGGCTTGGTCCATCCCGGGACCAGGCGAGGCACATTGCTCATGACGATCGGCTCGCGGAAGATGGTGCCGCCGAGAATGTTGCGGATGGTACCATTGGGGGATTTCCACATCTTCTTGAGGCCGAACTCCTTGACGCGCGCCTCGTCCGGGGTGATGGTGGCGCATTTGACGCCGACATGTTCGCGCTGGATGGCCTTCGCCGCGTCGACGGTCACCTGATCGTCGGTGGCGTCGCGGTTTTCGATGCCCAGATCGTAATAATCCAAATCCACGTCGAGGTACGGCAGGATCAGACGGTTCTTGATGTCTTTCCAGATGACACGGGTCATCTCGTCGCCGTCGAGTTCGACGACTTTGCCTTCGACCTTGATTTTGGCCATGGTTTGTCCTCCCTGTCGGAATTGAAGGTGATGGGTTCCGTCTTATTACATGTGTGTTAATTCCGTATGGAAATGTCCAAAACCGTGGGGACACGCGCGAAGGCACTGTCATAGCTGAGCATTAGCCTTGAAACCATGTCTCAGGAAATTGAAATCGGTTTGGGCAAGAAGGGCCGTCTGGCCTATTCGCTGGACGATGTCTCCATCGTTCCCTCCCCGTCGTACCCGTGATCCTCAGGATGTGTCCACCTCTTGGCAGGTCGACGCCTATGAATTCGACGTGCCGGTCATGCGCCCCGATGGATTCCGTGACCAGCCCGGCCACGGCCATCGCCATGGGCAAGATGGGCGCGCTTGGCGTGCTTGACCTAGAAGGATTGTGGACCCGCTATGACGATCCCCAGCCGCTGCTGGACGAAATCGCGCAGCTGCCTGCGGACAAGGCCACCGAACGCATCCAGCAGATTTACGCTGAGCCGATCAAGCCGGAACTCATCGTCGAACGTCTGCATGAGATTCGTGATGCCGGCGTCACCGTAGCCGGCGCGCTGTCTCCGCAGCGTACGCAGGATTATTATTCCACCGTGCTTGAGGCCGGTGTCGATCTGTTTGTCATTCGTGGCACCGTGGTGTCGGCGGAGCATGTCTCCAAGGACCATGAGCCCCTGAACCTTAAGAAATTCATCTATGACCTGGATGTCCCCGTCATTGTTGGCGGCGCGGCCAACTACACGGCTGCGTTGCATTTGATGCGCACGGGAGCCGCTGGCGTGCTTGTCGGCTTCGGTGGCGGTGCGGTATCCGCCAACCGCAACACGATTGGAGTGCACGCGCCGATGGCCACAGCCATCGCCGATGTCGCCGAGGCCCGCCGCGATTACATGGACGAATCGGGCGGACGCTATGTGCAGGTGATTGCCGACGGCGGTATGGGTGATTCCGGCAGCTTCGTCAAGGCATTCGCGCTGGGCGCCGATGCGGTGATGCTGGGCTCGCCTCTGGCACGCGCCTCCGAGGCTCCTGGCAAAGGCATGCATTGGGGCGCCGAGGCCCGCCACCAGACGTTGCCGCGCGGATTCCGCACTAACGTGGGCACCGTAGGTTCTTGCAGGAGGTCATGTTCGGCCCGAGCCATAACGCCGACGGAACCACCAATTTTGTTGGGGCGCTTCGCAGAGCCATGGCCACGACCGGTTATGTCGATTTGAAGAGCTTCCAACGTTGTCCGGTTACGGTCGCTTCGAGCCACTGATCAGATAGCTTCGTCCTGTGGATAAAAAAAGTTATCCACAATCCCTCCGTCGACTTGACGGGGGGATTGTCTTTATGTATTAATGTTTTTGGTCCTTCTCAGTGAAGAGAGTTGGATGACATTAAACAGGTAAAGAAATGAGGGATCCATGGCAATGGACGACTTATCCGACGATGGCGTTTCACCTCCGGAATGGCAGTCCGGCTCTGAGCGGGAGCCGGAAGACGACAAGGAGATAGAAGGCAATGAGCCTGACGAAATCCCACCGTCAGACCCTGATTCGTATGTCGGTCTTAAAGAAGCGGAAAACAATGGCCAATGGCTGCAGTGCATAGGAAAATCCGTCGAGAAGCTTCCTTCATATGATGGGTTTTTGGAAACACAATTATCCGGCATGCGGGTGCCCTTCCATGTTATCCGGTCCGATTCCACACCGTGGGACGCGAAGCAAGCCTATTCCTTGGCGTTATTGGGCGCGCGCATGTCGTGCGATGCCATCGACATCTTCCGTGGTCGGCAAAAGCCGGCGCATGTAGAGCGTATTCTAACGGAGGACTGTATGCGTAGGCTTAAAATCGCAGCTTCCATAATAGGCCATTATATGAAGGAAGACGCAAATCTATATGCCAAGATTGGTCTGCTTCCCATCAACGTGTCCGCCATTAACGGCTGGTTGACTTCGACCACGAAATTCGAATGTGCGGCTTTGCTCAACATCGGCGAAACGCGGTTGAGATGCAACACCGCATTCAGGCTCAAAGGCTCCACGTGGAAGTGCGTCTTGGCTGATTTCGGGTGATCGCATTGATGCGATGATACGGTAGGAATCTGCAAAAGCCCTTGGCGTCGATGTTCGCAGTCGATGCCAAGGGTTTTCAGCGTGCCTTAAGCATACGGGAACTACTATAGAGAACCATGTTGAGAGAATTTGTACCAGAGCCGGCCTACAGCACCACGGATGATGACACGGTATATGCGTTGCTGTCGCGTCGTGCGCAGAAGAATCCGGATGATCTTATCGCACAATGGCAGGATGATGAGACTCGGCAATGGCATGATGTGACGGCAGGCCAGATGCTCGCTCGTGTGCGCGCCGTGGCGAAGGGCCTTATCGGTCTTGGAGTCAAGGCCGGAAGCATGGTGGTCATTTACTCTCCCACCTGTTACGAGTGGGGTGTGGTCGATTTCGCATGCGCGGCCATCGGCGCGGTAAGCGTTCCGATTTATGAAACCGATTCGGCCAAGCAGGCCGCTTCCATCGTGGAAGAGGTGGAGCCGGTTATTGCCTTCGCTGGAGATTCCGTCCACACGCAGACGCTCGAACAGATTCGTGACATGCATGAAGGGCTGCGTTACGTGTTCAATTTCAAAGCGGACGGTCTTGACGCAGTCGCCGATTTCGGAGAGGGCGTCGATGACGATACCCTTGATCAGGTCATTGCCCGGATCAAGGCGGACGACATGCTCACCATCGTTTACACATCGGGCTCCACGGGACGTCCGAGGGTGCGATGCTGTCCCATCGCAACTTCACGCATATCGTGCTCAATGGCTACATCATTCTTGACGAGATGCTGTACCAGCCCAACAGGTTGATGCTGTTCCTGCCGTTGGCGCACTGCTTCGCCCGCTATATCCAATACGTGGCGATTGGCGGACAAGGCGTGGTCGGCTATCTGCCTGGAGCCAAGCATCTGCTCGCCGATCTGCGCAGTTTCAAACCGACGTATTTGCTTGGCGTGCCACGTGTGTTCGAAAAAGTGTACAACGCTGCCTCGCAGAAGGCCGGTGCGGGTATTCGCGGCAGGGTCTTCGCCAAGGCGTTCGATCATTTCGTGCAATGGTCCAAGGACGAGCAGGACGGGGGACATCATTCGATGGTGGCCCGAGCCGAGCATTCCTTCTTCATGTCCGTCGTCGGCAAGTCCATTCGTTCTGCGCTTGGTCCGAACCTGAAATATCTGGCATGCGGCGGCGCCCCGCTGAACGTCGACCTTGCCCACTTCTTCAATGGCATGGATGGCATCACGTTCATTCAGGGGTACGGTATGACGGAAACCGCGGCTCCGATGATCGTCAACTGGCAAAATGCGAATCGCGTCGGTTCCGTTGGTAAGCCCGGGCCGGGTATGGGTGTGCGCACCGATGATGATGGCGAGCTGCAGGTCATGGGCCCCAATGTTTTCTTGGCTACTACAAGAATCCTGAGAAGACCGCTGAAGTCAAAATGCCTGATGGTTGGCTGAGGACCGGCGATCTGGGGGCCATCGACGATGATGGATTCGTGTATATCACCGGCCGCAAGAAGGACATCATCATCACAGCCGGAGGCAAGAACGTCAGCCCCGCCCCGATGGAGGACATCATCGACACCTGTCCTATCGTGTCCCATGCTGTGGTCATTGGCGATGGCAAGCCGTTCATCAGCGCTTTGATTGAACTGGATTCTGATATGACTCGTTCTTGGCTTTCCCAGCAGGGTCTTGATGCCGATATGTCCATGAAGCAGGTAGCGGAAAACGATGCCGTGCGCGCTTTCGTGCAGCAGTATGTCGAAAAGGCCAACGCGAACGTTTCCCGTGCGGAATCCGTACGAAAATTCGAGATTCTCGATGAGGAATTCAACCAACAGGACGGCACCTTGACGGCAAGCCTGAAAGTTGTTCGTCCCAAGGTGCTGCAGCGCTACGCAGACGTCATCGAAAACGTGATTTACGCGCCAAAACCCTCCAACAGGCCGTTGCCGAAGACCGTCCAGATTCTCGACCGCACCACCGAAACCGTCAAGCAGGCGTCGGAAAGCATGCGGCAGGCTTCTGAATCCGTCAGCCCGAAGGTTCGGCAGGCATTTGATACCATGCAGGAGAGAATCAAGAAGCAGTCCGATGAACCGGATGACGAGACGGCACCGTCCGTCGAGCCTTCCGCAACCAAGAACAACGAGGAGCGTTAATTTTGGCAATCCGTGAGATTCGAGTCGTACCTGATCCAGTGCTGCGCACCCCATGCGATCCCATCAAGGAGATCACGCCCGCGGTGCGCCATCTGGTGCAGGATTTGTTGGATACCGTTGATGACCCGGGACGCGCCGGGTTGTCCGCCAACCAAATCGGTGTGAGTCTGCGTGCGTTTTCCTACAATATCGACGGCAAAATCGGCTATGTGCTTAACCCGGTGTTGGAGGAGACCAGCGGAGAGCAATATGGCGATGAAGGCTGCCTTTCCGTTCCAGGATTGTGGTACAAGACTCGTCGCGCCGATTATGCTCGCGTGCGGGGCATTGATCTGGACGGCAAGCCGGTAGTGTTGGAAGGCCATGGCATCATGGGCCGCATGCTGCAGCACGAGACTGATCATTTGGACGGTCACGTCTATCTTGATCGTCTGGAAAAGGAAGAACGCCGCGAGGCGATGCGTTACATGCGCACCCATCGCAAGTGATCGAAACAGCGAACGACGATTCAACCATGGGGCACGTCAGAAAGACGTGGCCCCATGGTATTTTTAATATTTGTGCGCCAATTTGGTGAGAAGCGCTGCCGCGAGTGCTTCAAACCGCCCAATTATTGTCAACCGGTGCGCAACCAATTCGCGTCATGCTCGCGACGACCTGTGTCGGTCGGCTGATGCCTGCAAGGCATTGGCTGCACGCAGGAACGCATGACCAGGCAAGAACCGACAAAGAAAGAGGTAGCAATACCATGGCTCAGATCACTATGAGCGACATGCTGAAGGCAGGCCTGCACTTCGGCCACCAGACCCGTCGTTGGAACCCGAAGATGAAGCAGTTCATCCTCACCCAGCGCAACGGCATCCACATCATCAACCTGTTCAAGTCGCTCGACATGATCGACAAGGCCTACGACTTCATCAAGGCCACTGTTGCCCACAACGGCACCGTGCTGTTCGTCGGCACCAAGAAGCAGGCTCAGGAAGCTGTTTCCGCTCAGGCCACCCGCGTGAACATGCCGTATGTCTCCGAGCGTTGGCTCGGCGGCATGCTGACCAACTTCCAGACCGTGTCCAAGCGCGTCTCCCGCCTCAAGGAACTTGAGGAAATGGACTTCACCGACGTGCACGGCTCCGGTCTGACCAAGAAGGAGCTGCTGCTCCTCGAGCGTGAGAAGGACAAGCTGGCTAAGCAGCTGGGCGGTATCCGCAACATGAACCGCACCCCGTCCGCCATGTTCGTGGTCGATGTGAACAAGGAAGCTCTGGCCGTCGAGGAAGCCCACAAGCTGGGCATTCCGGTTGTCGCCATCGTCGACACCAACGCCGATCCGGAATCCGTTGAGTATCCGATCGCCGCCAACGATGACGCCATCCGCGGCATCGAACTGCTGACCAGCCTCATGGCTGACGCAGTGGCCGAAGGTCTGCTGGAGCGTTCCGGCAAGGCCGCCAAGGCCGAAGGCGAAGCCGAGCAGCCGATGGCTGCTTGGGAAAAGGAGCTCCTCACCGAGGGCGCTCCGGCAGCTGAAGCCCCGGCTGAGGCTGAAGGCGAAACCAAGGCCGAGTGAGACCATGCTCTATGATGGGAGGTGCTATGCCTCCCATCATCGGGGCATCACCAAATTTTCAGAGGAGACAAATCAATGGCAGCAATCACTGCAGCTCTGATCAAGCAGGTGCGCGAGGAAACCGGCGCCGGCATGATGGACGTCAAGAAGGCCCTGACCGAAGCCGAAGGCGATGTGGCTCGCGCCAAGGAAATCATCCGCGCCAAGGGCATCCAGGCCGCTGGCAAGCGTGAAGGCCGCAAGGCTCAGGAAGGCACCATCGCCTCCACCGTTGTCGAATCCGCCAACGGCCAGACCGGCTATGCGGTCGAGCTGAACTCCGAGACCGACTTCGTGGCCAAGACCCCGAAGTTCGTGGAATTCGCCGGCAGCGTGCTCGATGACGCCGTCAAGGCCGAAGCATCCTCCGTGGATGAGGTTCTGGCAGCAGCCTCCGGTGACACCACCGTGAAGGAAGCCGTCGAGGAAGCCGCTGCTCTGTTCGGTGAGCACGTCAAGGTAGGCCAGTTCGCCAAGGTCGAGGGCCCGCATGTCGAGGTCTACGCCCACAAGAAGTCCGCTGAGATGCCGCCGAGCATCGTGGCCATGATTGCCACCGATGAAGCCGGCGCTGCTGTGGCTCATGAGGCCGCTCTGCAGATTTCCGCGATGGGCGCCCAGTGGCTGACCCGCGAGGATGTTCCGGCTGATGTGCTGGAATCCGAGCGTCGCGTGGCCACCGAGAAGACCACGGAGGAGCTCAAGAGCAAGGGCAAGCCGGAGGCCGTGATCGAGAAGATCGCTCCGAAGATCGTGGAAGGCCGTCTCGGCGCATTCTACAAGGAGACCGTGCTGCTTGAGCAGGCGTACGTCAAGGATCCGTCCAAGACCGTCGGCGACCTGTTCAAGGAAGTCGGGGGAACCGCGCTTTCCTTCGCTCGTGTGGAGGTCGGCAAGGGCGACGCCGAGTGAATCTGATGTGAATTGAGCTCACGCTTTCGAACGTGGGCTTGGCATATCTCCAATGTCCGCAATCCAACAGGATTGCGGACATTTTTTGCACTAAACCCCCATCGTGTTTTGGTGTCTGTGTTTGCCGATAGTCTTGAAAACGGTAAATTTCATGGGTTTTCGGGTAAGAAAGGCATTTCATGACTGGCGAAAACACTGGCGACAATCCCCGCAGGGTACTGCTCAAGCTGTCCGGAGAGGCATTCGGCGGAGGCAAAGTCGGCATCGACACCACCGTCGTTCGTCGTATTGCGGAGGAAATCGTTCCCGCGGTCAAGCAAGGTGTGCAGGTCGCCATCGTTGTTGGTGGCGGCAACTTCTTCCGTGGCGCCGAACTGCAGCAGGCCGGCATCGATCGTTCCCGCGGCGACTATATGGGCATGCTGGGAACGGTGATGAACTGCCTCGCTCTGCAGGATTTCCTCGAGCAGGAGGGACAGGCCACGCGCGTGCAAACTGCCATCACCATGGGACAGGTCGCCGAGCCGTACATTCCGCTTAAGGCCATTCGTCATCTGGAAAAGGGACGCGTGGTGATTTTCGGCGCCGGAGCAGGCATGCCGTATTTCTCCACTGACACCGTGTCCATCCAGCGTTCTCTGGAAATCCACTGCGATGAGGTGCTGATGGGCAAGAACGGCGTGGACGGCGTATACACTGCCGATCCGCGCAAAGACGAGAACGCCAAGCGCTTCGCCACGTTGAGCTATAACCGTGCATTGGTCGACAATCTTGCGGTCATGGATGCTGCGGCGCTTTCCATGGCGCGGGACAACAAGCAGCGCATCCGCGTCTTCGGACTCGAGGGCGCCGGCAATGTGACCCAGGCTTTGCTGGGCGAGGAGATCGGCACCATGGTTTCCACCGCGGAATCCACCCTCGCCGAGTGACGACATTCAAAGCCGAATATCGATTAAACCAACAATATTAAAGGAGCAAACAATGGCAACTATCGTCGATCAGGCCAAGGCGCAGATGGCCAAGTCCGTGGAATCCACCAAGGAGAACTTCTCCGGTATTCGCACCGGTCGTGCGAATCCGGCGCTGCTTAACGGCATCACCGTTGACTATTACGGCGCACCGACCCCGCTGAAGGCCGTTGCCACCATCGGTGTTCCGGAGCCGCGCACCTTGGCGGTCACTCCTTTCGATGCGTCCCAGGCCAACGCCGTGGAGAAGGCGCTTCGTGATTCCGATCTCGGAGCCAGCCCCCGTCGCGACGCAACGTCATTCGCCTGACCATGCCGGAGCTGACCGAAGAGCGTCGCAAGGAATACGTCAAGATTGCCAAGGGCAAGGCTGAAGACGGCAAGGTCGCGGTGCGCAACATTCGTCGCAAGGCCAAGGAATCCCTTGACAAGGCCATCAAAGACGGCGACATGGGCGAGGACGAAGGCGATCGTCTGCTCAAGGAACTCGACAAGGTCACCAAGCAGACCACCGACGAGCTTGACGCTCTGCTGGAAACCAAGCAGAAGGAGATCATGGAGGTCTGATTCCTTCGAATCTCCATAATCATCAATCGACGCACGGTACCACAGGAGAGACCACGATGGAAAAACAGGAGCAACGCGAAAAAGAAGCCGAAGAGGCCATTAACGCCATCAACAAGAAAACCGGACGCAACATGCCGCAGGCCATCGCCACGGCGGTCGTCCTGATTGCCATCATCTTGGCATGCCTGTTGATCAGCGTTGATTTGTTCGTCTATCTTGTCGTGCTGTTCATGGTGCTCGCATTGTGGGAGCTGCGCGTCGATTTCGCCACCGCGGGATTGCATATTCCCGTGGTGGCGCTGTGGGCATGTTCCGCGGTGACTTTGCTGGCCACCTACTACAGCAAGCATCATATTGTGGCTATGACGGTCTGTGTACTGGCCTCCTTGCTGCTTGTAGCGATCGCCGCAAGTGCCAAGGTGACGTTCGGCAGTCGGCTTTCCCTGGCCGTGGCGGACAAACTGTCGCACACCGATGCAGGTGCTCGTCTCGAATCGTCGTTCAATCATGAACAGGGTGAAGTGCGCCACAGCCGACTGAGCCATGTGGCAGTCTCCATGTTCACCGTTCTGTACATTCCGCTGCTTGCCTCCTGCCTGATAATGCCGTTGACGTTCAACGGTCATCCGGTGGCACATGCCATCATGCTTGTCTTCATGCCCGCGCTGAGTGACACCGGTGGTCTGTTTGCAGGTGCATGGCTTGGCAAACATAAACTCAGTCCCCGTATCTCACCGAAGAAATCATGGGAGGGCCTGGCAGGATCCATCTTGTTCGCCATGGCCGGTTCTTTTGTGGTGATGTTTTGCACTTACGAGCCATCCGTTTGGACGGTTCGATGGTGGGTGCCTATTGTCGCTGGTTTCATGATCGGTATAGCCGGAACCTTCGGCGACCTATGCGCTTCCATGCTGAAGCGTGACATTGGTATTAAGGATATGGGCCATCTGCTTAAAGGTCATGGCGGAGTGATGGATCGTGTCGACTCCATCCTCCTGTGCGCTCCTTTCGTGTGCGTGCTCCTGTGGGCCACCGGAATGTGAGAAAGGGCCAATAACCGTGAATTCCATGAATGATCAGCCGGAAACAGGCATCACTCCTGGAGGCACTTCGGGCGCTTCCGGGATGTGCTGTCGAAAGACCATGCCCGCCGCGGCAAGCCGCCACTGCATTTCGCCGATATGTCCGAAGAGGAACGTATCGGTAAGGCCAAGGAACTTGGATTGCCGAAATTCAGGGTCAAACAGCTGGCTAATCATTACTATGGCCATTTTGATGTCAATGCGGAAGAATTTTCCGATTTTCCGGCGGCAAGACGCTCCGACGCGGCTGAAGCTTTCTTCCCGGAACTCATCCATGAGGTGACACGCCAAGTCGCCGATGGAGGCACCACCATCAAAACGTTGTGGCGCCTGTTTGATGGGTCGCTGATCGAATCCGTATTGATGCGTTATCCCACCAGAACCACGCTTTGCATTTCCAGCCAGGTCGGCTGCGGCATGGGTTGCCCATTCTGCGCCACTGGACAACTGGGACTGACCAGGAACATGTCCGCAGGTGAAATCGTTGAGCAGGTTCGTGTGGCCGCGAAGGCCATGCGTGACGGTGAAGTGGCCGGAGGCTCCGGACGACTGAGCAACATCGTGTTCATGGGCATGGGCGAACCAATGGGCAACTATAAATCCGTCTTGAGCGCAGTCCGCCAAATTAGTTCCATGCCTCCCGAAGGCTTCGGCATCTCCGCACGTAACATCACGGTTTCCACCGTTGGCGTGGTGCCTGGCATCAGGAAACTGGCCGAAGAAGGCATCCCAGTACGTCTCGCAGTATCCCTGCACGCGCCGAGCGATGAATTGCGCGATGAACTTGTGCCCATGAACAAGCGTTTCAACACCGAACAGGTGCTCGACGCTGCGCATGATTATTATCTGGCTTCCAAACGGCGAGTCAGCATCGAATACGCCTTGATGCGCGGCATCAACGACCAGGCGGAACATGCCAAATTGCTGGCGAAGCGTCTGAACCACTATGGAGATGATTGGGCGCATGTCAATCCGATTCCGCTCAATCCGATCGAGGGATCGAAGTGGACCGCGTCCAAACCAGAAGACGAGCGTAGATTCCTTGAGATTCTCCATAACGCTGGCATCACAGCCACGCTGCGTGATACCAGAGGACAGGACATTGATGGCGCATGCGGACAGCTTGCAGCCAAAGAACGTGACTGATTCCTCCGAAAGGCCCGGTTCTGTCCGCTACTCGGAATCCGCATGAACCGACGTAACGTATTGCGGTTACTCTTGCAATCATTGCAACCGTTATGCGTGAAGGAGTAGAGCAGCATGTCACTGGCGGTCCGAGTCATTCCATGTCTTGATGTCGATGCGGGACGAGTGGTCAAAGGCGTGCATTTCGAGAATCTTCGCGATGCAGGAGACCCGGTCGAACTCGCCGCGGAATACTACCGCCAGGGCGCGGACGAACTGACGTTCCTTGATGTGACGGCGTCAAGCTCCCATAGGCAGACCATGGTCGATGTGGTGAGCCGCACCGCCGAACAGATTTTTATTCCACTGACTGTCGGCGGCGGCGTACGTACCCCTGAAGACGTCGATTCCCTGCTTCGTTGCGGTGCGGATAAGGTCGGCGTCAACACCGCGGCCATCAATGACCCTACCCTCATCAGTCGTGTCGCCGAACGATTCGGCAATCAGGTGCTTGTGCTGTCCGTCGATGCACGTCGCGAACAGGGAGAACGACATACGCAGTCAGGTTTCGAAGTCACCACCATGGGCGGGCGCAAATCCACTGGCATTGACGCCATTTGGTGGGTCAAGCGCGCCCAAGAACTTGGTGCGGGGGAGATTCTCCTTAATTCAATGGATGCCGATGGCACCCAACAAGGCTTCGATCTGGAGATGATCAAAGCTGTCCGCAAGGAAGTCAAAATCCCGATTATCGCTTCTGGCGGCGCCGGCAAAGCCTCGGATTTTCCGCCGGCAATCGAGGCGGGCGCCGATGCCGTGCTCGCTGCCTCGATTTTCCATTACGGCAAAGTCACCATCGGTGAAGTCAAAGACGCCATCAAGGCAGCCGGATACACCGTACGCTGAATAGAACCACGGAAACTACGCAAACCAACCCTGTAGTACTGAACAACGAATCGCAATACCATCATGACCAACGAAGCATACGACAACACCACCACTCTCGACCCGCGCATCGCACAGCGTCTCAAGCACGATGACAAAGGCTTGGTCGCGGCCGTCATCCAGCAGTTCGATACCAAAGAGGTACTGATGGTCGGCTATATGAACGACGAAGCCATCAGACGTACCCTCACCACCGGACGCGTCACATTCTGGTCGAGGTCCAGGCAGGAGTATTGGCGTAAGGGCGATACGTCGGGACATGCCCAGTATGTGAAGTCCTTCGCGCTGGATTGCGATGGAGATGCCATTCTGGTAGAAGTTGACCAAGTGGGAGCGGCTTGCCATACCGGCAAACGTTCCTGCTTTGAAGAAGGCGGACAGCTGCCTGTGGTCGTGGGCCATCGAACCAAAGAACAGGAGGGTCAGCGGTGAGCGAATGCAGCGTACAGACCCTCAAGTGGGGTGCTACATGGCCAAGCCGTGAGCAGTTCCATGAATTGGCCGACCAAGGCTACCGTGTCATCCCCATCGTACGTCGTTTGCTGGCTGATTCATTGACCCCAGTCGGCTTCTACGAGCGTCTCGCAGGAGGCCGTTCCGGTACGTTCATCCTCGAATCGGCTGAATTTGGCGGAGCGTGGAGTCGATACAGCTTCATCGGCGTGAATTCCATGGCGCAGCTGCGTTCGAACAACGGCAAAGCCGATTGGCTGGGACAGGTGCCTGTCGGAGTGCCCACCGACGGTGATGTTGTCGAAGTGGCACATGCCGCGCTGAAGACATTGAAGGCTCCGCACGTCGAGGGATTGCCGAATCTGACCAGTGGCCTCGTTGGTACTGTCGGATGGGATTCCATCCGACATTGGGAACCGACGCTCCGTGCCGAAGCCCCGAATGAGACCGGACAGCCGGAAACCGTTCTGGCTCTCGCCACGGACATCGCAGTAGTCGACCACGTGTCTGGCTCGGTATGGCTGATTGCCAATGCCGTGAATGTCGATGACCGTCCGACTCGTGCCGATGCCGCCTACGATGAAGCGCTGGCACGTCTGGATGATATGCAGCGCAAGGCTGCCGCACCCGTCGAAAACGAAGCCCGGGTCAATGTGCTCGACGAGTCGGTCGGCCAGCCCCAACTGCGATTCCGCACGGAGAAAAGCGATTACGAACGTTCCGTTGAAGAGGCCAAACGCCATATCATCGATGGCGATGTGTTCCAAGTGGTCATTTCGCAGCGACTGGATATTGATTCTCCCGCCGATCCGTTTGATGTGTATCGTGTGCTGCGTACCCTCAATCCGAGCCCGTACATGTATTTCATGGCACTCACCGATGCTCAAGGACGTGATTTCAACGTCATCGGTTCCAGCCCGGAAACACTGATCAAGGTGGACAACGGCCATGCCATGTCTTTCCCAATCGCCGGTTCCAGACCACGAGGCGCCACTCCTGAGGAAGATGAACGTCTCGCCAAGGAACTATTGGCAGACCCGAAGGAACGCAGCGAGCATATCATGCTGGTCGATCTGGCCCGCAACGATCTGAGCCGCGTGTGCCGTCTGGAAAGCGTCGAAGTCGTTTCCTTGATGGACATCAAACGGTTCAGCCATATCATGCACATCTGCTCAACCGTTACCGGGCAGGTCGATCCGCATATGACGGCGTTCGACGTGTTCACTTCCGCCTTCCCCGCGGGGACGCTGTCCGGAGCGCCGAAGCCGCGCGCCATCGAGATTATCGATGAACTTGAGCCGGCCGACCGTGGTATTTACGGCGGCACCGTCGGTTATTTTGATTTTTCAGGCAACCTCGATATGGCCATCGCCATTCGAACTGCATTCATTCGCGACCATGAAGCGAGCGTGCAGGCCGGAGCTGGAATCGTCCTCGATTCCGTGCCGGCCAGTGAGTGGCAGGAGACTCGCAACAAGGCCGAAGCCAGCGTTGAAGCGGTACAGATCGCCGCGCAGCTTCGCCAGTTGTGAGTCACATTCTGACCGTTCAATTGTGTTGTGAAAGGAAGCAGTAATGTCTGTGCTCGATGAATTGGTGGCGGGAGCCGTCGAGGATCAGCGATCAAGAGAAAACAACGTGCCGCTCGCTGAGGTCAAGCGGATGGCGTTCGAGGCTTCAGCGCCAATCGATGCGCGCCAGTGGCTGAAAAAGGCGGATGGCATTCCGGTCATCGCCGAGATCAAGCGTGCCTCCCCATCCAAAGGCCATTTGAGCGATATTCCGGATCCGGCCGCTTTGGCCCGCGAATACGAGCAGGGAGGTGCAAGCGCGATTTCCGTGCTGACTGAAGGCCGTCGGTTCCTTGGCTCTCTTGAAGATTTCGACAAGGTGCGCGCCGCAGTGAGGATTCCCGTGCTGCGCAAGGATTTCATCGTTACCGAATATCAGATTTGGGAAGCACGTGCGCATGGTGCCGATCTGGTGCTGCTCATCGTCGCCGCATTGGACGACGTCAAGCTCAAGTCGCTGCTCGATCTCGCGCATAGCCTCAATATGACGGTGCTGGTGGAAACACACACCCGTGAGGAGATTCAACGGGCCATCAATGCCGGGGCCAAGGTCATTGGCATCAACGCCCGCAATCTTAAAGACCTCAAGGTGGATGTGAACAAGTACAACGAACTGGCCGCGGATTTGCCGGACGATGTGATTCGCGTGGCGGAATCCGGTGTGTTCGGTTCGGTTGAGCTTGAGGATTACGCCCGTGCCGGCGCGGATGCGGTGCTGGTGGGAGAAGGCGTGGCCACCGCGGCCAACCATGAGCAGGCAGTGGAACGATTAGTAAAGGCAGGAGCAAGAGTGAAGGCATCCGATCAGACCCCGTTGGCAAGCCATGAAGGACCATATTTCGGACAGTTTGGCGGACGCTATGTTCCGGAAGCGCTGATCACGGCGCTCGACGAGCTTGAACGCGTGTATATGGAAGCCAAGGCCGATCCGGAATTCCATAAGGAATTGGCGCGGTTGAACCAGCAGTATGTTGGACGTCCGTCCCCATTGACTGAAGCGCCTCGTTTCGCGCAGAGGCTCAAGGAGAAAACCGGTCTTGATGCCCGTGTGTTCCTCAAGCGTGAAGACCTGAACCACACCGCGCCCACAAGATCAACAACGCGCTTGGACAGGCCCTACTGGTCAAGCGCATGGGCAAAACCCGTGTGATCGCCGAAACCGGTGCAGGCCAGCATGGTGTGGCCACTGCCACGGTCTGTGCCATGCTGGGACTCAAGTGCCGCATCTACATGGGACAGATCGATGCCCGCCGTCAGGCGCTGAACGTTGCCCGCATGCGCATGCTTGGCGCGGAGGTCGTCGAAGTCACCTTGGGTGATCGCATCCTCAAGGACGCCATCAACGAGGCGCTGCGCGACTGGGTCACCAACGTCAAAGACACCCATTATCTGCTCGGCACGGTCGCAGGACCTCATCCGTTCCCATCCATGGTGCGCGACTTCCAAAAGATCATTGGAGAGGAAGCGAAACAGCAGCTGCAGGATTGGTATGGCATCGACCATCCCGATGCTATCTGCGCATGCGTCGGCGGCGGCTCCAACGCCATCGGCATCATGAACGCCTTCCTCGATGACGAACGAGTGAACCTGTACGGTTACGAGGCCGGCGGTAACGGGCCCGAATCCGGTCGCCATGCCATTCGATTCGCGCCAGGTACCGGTGAACTGGGCATGTTCCAAGGAGCCAAGAGCTATCTGTTGGAAAACCCCGAGGCCAGACCCTTGACACGTACTCCATCTCCGCAGGCTTGGATTACGCCTCCGTCGGCCCCGAACATGCATGGCTCAAGGATATCGGCCGCGTCAACTATTCCTGGGCCACTGATCAGGAAGCCATGAGCGCGTTCAAGGATCTGTGCGAAACCGAAGGCATCATCCCTGCCATCGAAAGCTCCCACGCAGTGGCCGGCGCGTACAAGGCAGCTGCAGACCTCAAGGCCAAAGGGTATGAGCATCCGGTCATGATCATCAACATCTCTGGCCGTGGAGACAAGGACATGAACACCGCCGGCAAATGGTTCGGATACCTGACCGACGAGCAGGCCAAAGCCTTGGAATCCAACGGCGCGCAAGGCAACAACGCGGACGGCGAGTGAGAAAAGGAGCAACCATCATGACGAACGCAACATCATCCACGCCGTCCGGCCAGCCACTCGGCATCAGCCACAAGCCAAGCCCGACGGAAACCATGTTCGATGAATTCAAAGCCGCCGACAAGCCGGCATTCATCGGATATCTGCCATACGGATTCCCTGATCCGGATTATTCGCTCAAAGCTTTCCGCACCATGGTCGAACACGGCGTGAACGCGGTCGAAATCGGGCTGCCGTATTCCGACCCCGTCATGGACGGTCCCGTCATCCAGGCGGCATCGCAAATCGCCATCGACAATGGTGAAAAAATCGCCAACGTATTCAAAGCGGTGGAAACAGTGGCGAACGCCGGGGGAGTGCCATTGGTCATGAGCTATTGGAACCTCATCTTCCATTACGGCGTCGAACGATTCGCACGTGATTTCGAAAACGCCGGTGGAGCCGGTCTCATCACCCCGGATCTCATTCCGGACGAGGCCGGCGAGTGGATCGAAGCCTCCGACCGTCACGGACTCGACCGCATCTTCCTGGTATCTCCGGATTCCACCGAAGACCGTCTGAAAGTCGTTGCGGACAATGCGCGGGGTTTCGTCTATGCTGCCGCCCGCATGGGCGTCACCGGAGAACGCTCCACCATCGATGCGTCCCCGAAGGAACTGGTCGCCCGTACCCGCAAGGCCGGTGCGAAAAACGTGTGCGTAGGCATCGGCGTGTCCACCGCGGAACAGGGGGCTCGTGTCGGATCGTATGCGGACGGTGTCATCGTAGGCTCGGCTCTGGTGCATACCATGCTTGACGAATCCGGCAAGCATGCAGTCGACGAAGCCACCGGTCTCAAGGCCTTGGCGGCGAAGACTGAGGAGCTTGCCGAAGGCATCCACAACGCCCGCAACTGAACCAGTCCAAAGACAACATACTGGTAGTCCACGTACCATATCGTATACGTGGACTACCATCAGGAAACCATGACACTTGCTTACATTCCGTCACCCACCATTCGCAGTTTTCCATCGGGCCGGTGACCATCCATTTCTACGCGCTGTGCATTCTGCTCGGCATCGTGCTGGCGGTATGGATGACAACCGTTCATTGGAAACGATATGGCGGTAATTTCGATCAGATTCTCGACATCACGCTTGTCGCGGTGCCGAGCGGCATCATCGGTGCGCGTATATACCACATCATCACCACTCCGGAACGTTTCTTCGGACCGACCGGCGATTGGGTGGAGATGTTCCGCATCTGGAATGGCGGACTGGGCATCTGGGGCGGCGTCCTGCTTGGAGCGCTTGCCGCTTGGGCATGGTGTCGTCACAAGCATTATCCAATGGCTCTGCTCGGTGACGCCGTCGCGCCAGGATTGCTCGTGGCGCAGGCCGTGGGACGTCTGGGCAACTGGTTTAACCAAGAGCTCTACGGCGCGCCGACGACCTTGCCTTGGGGTTTGAAGTTGAATATGGAGGGAAGCGCCATCGGTCACAGCGAACAATGCTATGACGGAGCGACCTGCCCGACAGGCACGCTGTTCCACCCCACCTTCCTGTATGAGATGATTTGGAATCTCATCGGTGCTGCGCTCATCGTTTTCCTTGGTTCCAAAATCATGAAAAAACTCAAGGCCGGGTCCTTGTTCGCCATATACATCATGTGGTACACGGCGGGACGCACTTGGATCGAGGCTCTGCGCATTGATTTCGCGCACGAGTTCCTTGGCGTGCGCATCAACGTATGGATGTCCATGGCGGTGTTCGTGCTTGGCGTGGTGGCTTTCATCGTTATTCAGCAGATGGGAAAGTCCACCGAGCTGCTTGCCGAGAAGTTGCGCACCGTCACCGAGATTGAGCTAAGCCTCGTCGAGGATGGAGAAACCGGTCTCCCGACCGCGAAGGCCAACCTTACGAAAACCAAGGATGAAATCACGGCAAACGATGGCTCATCCGTCTCATATGCCGATGACCAGTCCGACAACAAGTAACATCAAGTCGATTACCTTCCATAGAATGAGAACCATGACTATTCAAATCGCACCTAGCATCCTGTCCGCTGACTTCTGCAATCTGGAACGTGACCTTAAGGCCATTTCCAACGCCGATCTCGTTCACGTGGACGTGATGGACCATCATTCGTTCCGAATCTGACGTTGGGTGAGCCGATTGTGGCTCGCATCTGCCAAGTCACTGACCTTCCGGTCGACGTGCATCTGATGATCGAGGATCCGGACCGTTGGGCTCCGGAATACGCCAAGCTTGGTGCGGCTTCCGTCAGCTTCCATATGGGAGCGACGCATGCTCCGGTTCGTCTTGCGCGTCAGCTGCGCGACATGGGCTGCAAGGCTTGCTTCGCGGTCCGTCCGGCCGAACCGGTCGAGCCGATCTTCGACATCCTTGACGAATTCGACATGGTGCTTATCATGACGGTCGAACCGGGCTTCGGCGGTCAGAAGTTCCTTGACAACCAGATGGCCAAGGTTCGTCGTCTGCGTGACGAAATCACCCGCCGTGGCCTGAAGACGAAGATCCAGGTCGATGGTGGCGTGAGCCCCAAGACCGCCCATATCGTTGCCGAAGCCGGTGCCGATGTGCTGGTCGCCGGTTCCGCCGTGTACGGTGCCGAGAATCCGGCCGAGGCTATCGACTCCATCCGCGAGAAGGCCGAAGCAGCCTTCAAGGCGTGAACGCCCACCATACAAGGAAGCATACGAATATGAAGACTTTTGAATCGCTGTTCGCGGAATTGAGCGAGAAAGCCGCCACCAAGCAGGCCGGTTCCCTGACCGTCGACGAGCTTGCCAAAGGCACGCACTTCATCGGCAAGAAGATCGTCGAAGAGGCTGGAGAGACTTGGATCGCCGCCGAATATGAGGGTGCTGATCGCACGGCCGAAGAAATGAGCCAGCTCATCTACCATCTGCAGGTCATGATGATCGATCGTGGCATCACACTCGAGGACATCTACAAGAACCTGTGAGAAACCCGGGGCCATGCCAGTTGAAGGTGTGGCCTTTTTTAGAGGAGAAACATGCTAAGAATCGCTGTGCCTAATAAGGGCATGCTGTCCGAACCCGCCTGGAACATGCTGGCGGAAGCTGGCTACCGTTTGAGGAGCAACCCTCGCCAGTTGGTCGTGGAGGATCCCGACAATGATGTTGAGTTGTTCTACCTGCGTCCCCTCGACATTGCGGTCTATGTCGGTCGCGGCACCATCGACGTTGGAATCACCGGGCATGATTTGCTCGTGAACTCCGGCACCGATGCGGAGGAGCATATGCAGCTTGGCTTCGGAGCCTCCACGTTCCGTTTCGCAGCCCCGAACGATTCGCCGATTACCAAGCTTGAGGATATTGAAGGCAAGCGAGTCGCCACCACATTCGACAAGCTCGTACACGACTATCTGGTCGAGCATGGCATCAACGCGGAAACCGTGCACCTTGACGGCGCCGTCGAATCGTCCGTCCAGCTTGGCGTCGCCGATCTGATCGCCGATGTGGTTTCCACAGGGACCACTCTGCGCAATGCGGGACTGCGCATTTTCGCTGAACCGCTGATGCACTCTGAAGCCGTATTGATTCGTTCCCCTCGTCTTGAGGCGGATGACGAGCGTCTGACGATTCTGAGCAGGCGTCTGCAAGGCGTGCTCACTGCCCAGCGTAATGTGCTTATGGACTACGACATTCCGGTCGAGAAGGTGTCCGCCGCAGTGGATATCACTCCGGGTTTCGAAAGCCCGACGATTTCGCCTCTGCATGATAAGCAGTGGGCGGCCGTGCGTGTGGTGGTTCCGAAGGCGAAGGTGAACCAGCTTATGGACCAGTTGTATGAAGTTGGTGCCCGTGGCATAATAGTCACCGCGTTGCAGGCTTCAAGAATGTAGTGTTGCTCGTAATATGAGTAAACTGATTATTAAGAAGCAATACAGTCCGGAACCGCGAGACATCTATTTCACGGTTCCGAACTTCATCAGCCTGCTGAGAATCATTTCGATTCCTTTTATCGCGATGCTGGTCTCTCATCACAGGATGGTGACCGCCTTGGTCGTGCTTGCGCTATCGGCGATATCCGATGGTTTGGACGGAATGATCGCCAGATCATTCAATCAGGTGAGCAAAATCGGGCAAATTCTCGATCCGATTGCCGATCGTCTGCTGATCTTCTGCAGCATTCTTGCTTTGGGTGTGGCGAACATCATTCCATGGTGGATGCTGATCGTCGTCGGCCTGCGAGATTTGATCATGGCTGTTCTGATACTGGTTTTGGCGCAGCACGATTATGGCCCATTGCCTGTTCATTTCGTAGGCAAGGCCGGTACCGCGATGCTGCTTATCGCCATCGTCGCGTTGATCTTCGCCGACATCTGGTCCAACTCCGCTGCGGATACACTGCATCTATGCGGTCTTGCCACCGGAATCTGGGGCGTTGGACTGTATTGGCTTGCAGGGTACATCTACATGCGCCAAGGCATCCAACTGTTGAAGAACGATACAAACAGTAAGGATTGACGCATATATGAAGTCCGATGCTCCACGTTCGCGTCTTCCCGTTCCCCGGACGAACGTACCCACAAAGCATCGTGCCATTTTTTCGTCATCCTTCGCCGGCCTGTCATCCCATCATGTGCAACCGGCCTCCATGCCCGCCATGCCGCAACGCCATAGACATGTCGATGACGATTCGCTTCGGCTTATTGACGATTTGACCAATCGTCCGATGGACGTCCTGTATTCGGACTCCCGCCTGGCCACTAAAAAAACGTCGGCGGTTTCGATTTGGGCCACCAGGATTCTGGTGTTCCTCATCTGCATCGCTGTGGGTGCCGCGGGAAGCGTTTTTCGTGCGCCAGCTGAGCACTGACCCACGCAAAGAAGTACGCAAGCAGTTGGCAAGCCAGCTGACCGAACAAACGAAGCGGGTCGGCGACCTCACCAAGGGCGTCAACGACTTGCGGTCGCAAATCGAATCTGAATCGGAATCCTTGGCAAGCTGGTCCCTAAACCAGACGATGCAGGATGATGAAATGGTCAATGGAACGCTTCCGGTGCAAGGGGAAGGCATTGTCCTGACCGTAGCCAACCCGCTTTCCGTCAGCGGCGACAATGCCGACTCCTCACTGCCAAGAGAAAATGGCAGCCAGGTTCGAGTCGTCACCGATTCCGATTTGCAGCTGCTTGTCTCCTTGCTATGGCAATCCGGAGCGGAGGCGATCGCGATCAACGGCAACCGCCTTGGCGTGCAAACCTCGATTCGAACCGCCGGATCGACGATTCTCATCGGAGTCAATTCGGTGCAAAGCCCATATCGAATCGAGGCGATAGGCAATCAGGCAACCTTGGCGAAATCGGTAAGCAAGACAACGCAGAAACAACTGTATGACGATTTCAAAAAGGCCGGCATCTATCCGCAGATAAGCAAAAGCAAATCGATTACACTTGATGCTGCAGTGGCTGGCGACACGACGCATGTGAGGAAGGACAAGTAATGGCAGCTGTCTTGGGACTTATCATCGGCGTGGTAATCGGTGTATTCGTTCGTCCGGACATCCCCATCGAGCTCCAACCGTATCTGCCGATTATGGTATTGGCCGCGTTGGATGCGTTGCTAGGCGCCGCACGCGCGTATTTCCAACGCAGCTTTTCCGATAAAGTGTTCGTGATCTCCTTCTTCTCGAATGTCATCACCGCGACGCTGCTGGTGTTCCTCGGCAACCAGTTGGGAGTCGGCTCCCAGCTGCAGACCGCAGTGATCGTAGTGCTCGGCATACGAATCTTTACCAATGTGTCCTCCATCCGACGCTTCATCTTTAAAGGTTGATGCGGTATGAGCGGACAAGACGCGAACAGCAAGGACATGCTGTCCAGAATTCATGAGCAGAGGGTCAAGGACCAGAACAATGACAGCACCCAAACCGGTGCGTTCCCCATGGTCAAGGCCAAGAAGCGAATCTCACTTGATGCGAAGGTCACACGAACCCGACTGTATTCCAGCATTCTGGTCACGATACTGTGCGCCTTGCTTGGCTTCGGCTATGTGATCCAGATAAACAACACGACATCCACCTATGAGACGATGAGCGAAGATGAATTAACCAAGCTCATCAGCGAGACCAATGCTCAGGTCCAAAAGCTCGAACAGCGTAAGAACGAACTCTCCAGCCAGCTGAACGCTTTGAAAGACACCGCGGACAAAAATGAGAAAGCCGCGGAAATCGCCAAGCAGAACGCGCAGACCAACGGCATCCTATCTGGCCGTCTCGCGGCTACGGGAGAAGGCGTGGTCATCCGCATATCGCAGGGTTCCAAACAGAAGATTGACTCCGCGATATTGTTCACGTTGCTTGAGGAATTGCGCAACAGTGGTGCCGAGGTCATTGAGATCAACAATGTCCGCGTGGTAACCAGCACTTACATCAGTGGCACGGCCGGCAGTCTCGTCTGCGACGGCACCAAACTGAAATCCCCATTCACCATTCGCGCGATCGGCGACAGCGACAATCTGCAGAACGCGGTCAATCTGGCCGGTGGCGTCGGGTCGCGGCTCAAAGTGAAGTATGGCGCTACGGTATCGGTCAGCCCCTCTGACAAAGTGATGATCAAGTCCACACGTCAGGCTCCGCAGTATACATATGCGCACGTCATCGGACAGTAAACAGTAAAGGACCTTTCCTTTCGCGACATTCAATCAGCGTTGTTCTTCCGTTCACCGAAATGGCGTGCCGTTGTCTGCGCTTGACCCTATCTTGTTCATCGTTGATATATAGTCCAGGCCTGCACATTGGTAACGCGGACCCCGATAGCAAAGGACAACTCATGGCTGAACAGACCATCTCCATCACACTCAACGGCGAAAAGAAGGAGGTGGCGGCAGGCCAGACCGGCGTCCAGCTCTTCTCCGACGACAAGAACATCATCGCGGTGCGTTTGAACGGCGAACCCCGCGATCTCTATACCGAGCTGCACGACGGCGACGTTGTGGAACCCATCGCGCTCGATAGCGAGGACGGTGTGGCCATCATGCGCCATTCCGCAACCCATGTCATGGCCCAGGCCGTGCAGGAGATTCGCCCTGACGCAAGCTTGGTGTTGGACCGGTCATCAAAGACGGCTTCTACTACGATTCGATGTCGAGACTCCTTCACTCCGGAGGACCTCAAGGAAATCGAAAAGCGCATGCAGCGCATTATCAAGTCCTCCCAGTCCTTCCGCCGCCGCGTGGTGACCGAGGAAGAGGCTCTTGCCGAGGAAGCCGACCAGCCCTACAAGCTTGAACTTATCAAGGATAAGGAAGCGCATCTTGACCCGGAAGCCGCCACCGAAATCAGCGGCAAGGAACTGAGCTTCTACGATAACGTCGACCGTGAAGGCAATGTGGTTTGGAAGGACCTGTGCCGTGGTCCGCACCTGCCGAACACCCGTTACATCAAGGCGTTCAAGATCGAGCGTTCCGCCGCCGCATACTGGCGCGGCAGCGAGGCCAATCCGATGCTGCAGCGCATTTACGGCGCCGCCTTCGCCACCAAGGAGGACCTGAAGGCATACCAGACCCGTCTGGAGGAGGCCGCCAAGCGCGACCACCGCAAGCTCGGCGCGGAAATGGACCTGTTCTCCTTCCCGGATGAGATCGGTCCGGGCCTTGCCGTCTTCCATCCGAAGGGCGCGGCCGTCATCAACGCCATGGAGGACTACTCCCGTGAGATGCACCGCAAGCACCACTACAGCTTCGTGCAGACCCCGCACATCACCAAGGGCGGCCTGTATGAGACCTCCGGCCACCTGCAGTGGTACAAGGACAGCATGTATCCGCCGATGCGTCTGGACGAGGAGAAGGACGAGAACGGCAACGTCATCAAGCAAGGCTTCGATTACTACCTGAAACCGATGAACTGCCCGATGCACAACCTGATCTTCAAGTCCCGCCAGCGTTCCTACCGTGAGCTGCCGCTGCGCCTGTTCGAATTCGGCACCGTGTACCGTTATGAGAAGTCCGGCGAAGTGCATGGCCTGACCCGCGTGCGCGGCTTGACTCAGGATGATTCCCACATCTACTGCACCCGCGAGCAGATGAAGGACGAGCTTAAGAGCCTGCTTACCTTCGTGCTCGGCCTGTTGAAGGACTTCGGTCTGGATGACTTCTATCTGGAGCTGTCCACCAAGGATCCGCACAAGTACGTCGGTTCCGACGAGATTTGGGAGGAAGCCACCAACACGCTGGCCGAGGTCGCCAAGGAATCCGGTTTGGACTTGGTCGACGATCCGTGCGGCGCAGCCTTCTACGGTCCGAAGATCTCCGTGCAGGCCCGTGACGCCATCGGACGTACCTGGCAGGTGTCCACCATCCAGCTCGACTTCAACCTTCCGGAACGTTTCAAGCTCGAATACATCGCCGCCGATGGCACGCACCAGCGTCCGGTGATGATCCACCGCGCGCTGTTCGGCTCCATCGAACGCTTCTTCGCGGTGCTGCTTGAGCATTACGCGGGCGCCTTCCCGGCGTGGCTCGCCCCGGTCCAGGTGCTTGGCGTGCCGGTCGCGGACGAGTTCGCCCCGCACCTGCAGAAGTTCATCGCCAGCTTGGAAGAGGAGACCGTCCGTTGCGAGATCGACCTGTCCGACGATCGCTTCGGCAAGAAGATCCGCAACGCATCCAAGTCCAAGGCGCCGTTCATCCTCATCGTCGGCGAAGAGGATATGAACAACAACGCGGTCAGCTTCCGCTTCCGCGACGGCAGCCAGTTGAACGGCGTGCCGGTCGATGAGGCGAAGGCGAACATTCTGACCGTAATCAAGAAGCGCGTCCAGGTCAACACCGCAGACGACTTCAAGGCCGCCCTCGCCGACTGAGCGAGACCGATGGCAACAAGTCGCACGCGACCATGAACCGTGAAACGGCGCACGAATCTCGACAAGAGGTTTGTGCGCCGTTTCTCATTTTCTCATCGAGAAGGAAGTAACACATGCTTGAGCATCTTCGTGCGCCGTTCAAAAAACTCATCGAGCCAATAGCCAAAGCGTTGATCGCCATAGGACTGACCGCCAATGCGGTGACGGTGATTGGTGCTGTCGGCACCATCGTCGTGGCCATCGCCACCGGTGTGACCGGATGGCTATTTGGGGGAGCGGTTGTTCTGACTCTGCTTGTGCTTGCCGATTCGTTGGATGGCTCGATCGCCGCGCTTACCACGGGTGGGACCGAATTCGGGGCTTTTCTCGACTCCACGCTCGATCGCATCGCTGATTGGGCGATGCTCGTAGGCGTGATCATCTTCTTTCTTATGCATCGTGACTGGTGGCATACGGCCATCGACAACACGCCTGACTATACGAGCATGATCGGTATCGCCGCCGCCGCGGTGGCCGTGATGACATCGTTCGTCACTTCATATGCCCGTGCTCGTGCCGAATCAGTCGGCTATGAGGTGAAAAACGGCATCGCCACTCGTGCCGATCGCTTGACCATCATTCTGGTGGGCATGGCCATCACCGGATTGACGCGTCAGGGATTGTGGCTCGCCATCGCCATGATACTGTTGGCCGGATTGGGATTAGTCACCGTATTCCAACGCATCTTCGAAGCCAAGCGCCAAATGGTCATAGGGGAGAAAACATATCGGCGGTAGTCACAGCCGGGGGCAGACCCCATCCAAAAGTTCGAAAAGCGAAATGCCACAGGTTCGTATTCGGCATTTTGTCGGCGAACCGCTTTAGAATCATTTCGTTTGAAACATCCGCAACCTGCCTAGGAGCATTATGTCAGGTCATTCCAAGTGGGCGACCACCAAGCACAAGAAGGCCGCCATCGACGCGAAGCGCGGCAAGCTGTTCGCCAAGCTGATCAAGAACATCGAGATCGCAGCACGTATGGGTGGCGGCGATCCCGACGGCAACCCGTCCCTGTATGACGCCATCTACAAGGCCAAGAAGGCCTCCATGCCGGCCGACAACATCAAGCGCGCCGTCAAGCGTGGTTCCGGTGAGGAAGCCGGCGGCGCCAACTATGAAGACATCGTGTACGAGGGTTACGCCCCGGCAGGTGTTGGCCTGATCATCGAATGCCTCACCGACAACCGCAACCGTGCGGCCGCCGACGTGCGTTCCACCCTGACCAAGGGCAATGGCTCCCTGGCCACCACTGGTTCCGTGAGCTTCAACTTCGAACGCAAGGGACAGATCGTTGTTCCGGCCGAAGGCGTTGACTTCGACAACCTGTTCGAGAAGGCCGCCGAAGCCGGTGCCGAAGACGTGACCGACGATGGTGAGGTATTCACCGTCATCACCGATCCGTCCGACATGATCGACGTGCGCAAGGCTCTCCAGGACGCCGGTTTCGATTACGATTCCGCTGATTTGGTCATGATGCCGAAGAACGAGGTCGAGCTGAGCCTTGAGGATGCCCAGAAGGTCTCCAAGCTCATCGACAACCTCGATGATCTGGACGATGTCCAGAACATCTACTCCAACTGGACCGCCTCCGACGAGGTCATGGCCCAGCTTGACGAGGAGTAATCCAGCGTGATTATTCTTGGCGTCGACCCCGGGCTGACTCGCTGCGGGGTCGGCGTGATTGAAGCCGGCGCATACCGCCGGCTTTCTTTTATCCACGTGGATGTGGTGCGTTCCGATCCAAAAACCTCCCAGGATCTGCGTCTGCTGGCCATCTACAACGGCTTGGTGGAAAAAATCGAACGATTTGCTCCCGATGCGGTGTCCATCGAACGAGTGTTCGCGCAAGAAAACCGTAACACGGTGCTGGGAACCGCACAGGCGGCAGGGTTGGCGATGCTCGCTGCGGCGCAACGCGGCATTCCTGTAGCGTTGCATACGCCGACGGAATCAAAGCTTGCAATCACCGGCAACGGCAAAGCAGAGAAAATCCAGATGGAACGTATGGTGGCGCGGATATTGGGATTGAACACGCTGCCAAAGCCGGCTGATGCGGCTGACGCGCTGGCTATTGCGATCTGTCACGCGTTGCGTCCGGCTGGTGCGCTGCAAGGCGGCGAACGCGAACAGCATCTCACGGCGGCGCAACGACAGTGGGCGCAGGCTTCGCAAAAAGCAGCGCGCAGACAAGGCGTCCGCAGAGGCATGTAAGCTGTATCGAACAGATGTTCTAGACCTGTGCGAAGGAGACGTCCATAATGATTGGCATGCTACGTGGCCATGTGGAGTCGGTAGACGCCGTATCGGCCATTATCGAGGTCGGGGGAGTCGGCTACGAGGTCAGGATGCCATCCGCCGACTTGGCTTCCATGCACGCCGGCCAGGAAATCAAGGTCTACACTTCGTTGAATGTGTCCCAGGACGCCATCACTTTATTCGGCTTCGGCACGCTGGCCTCGAAACGCATGTTCCTGCAATTGCAGAAGGTCAGTGGCATCGGACCGAAAGTCGCGCTATCGTGCTGTCCACTTTGCCTCCCGATCGACTTGCGAGGGCTGTGGCGGATGGTGATGCCACTGCGTTGGCCAAGGCTCCGGGATTAGGCAAGAAAGGCGCGCAGAAAATCATCCTCGAACTGAAAGGTTCCATTGATCTGAGCCAGATCGAGGGTTCTTCCGCAACCGCTTCGACTCCTGAAGACACTGGGGCCGAACAGGTCGTCGAAGGTCTGATGTCTTTGGGATGGCACCAGCAGGACGCTGTCCATGCGGTGCAGACGGTCTGCGCCGATAATCAAATCGAGACGCCGTTGAACGCCGAGGATGTTCCACGCGTGTTGAAGCTTGCGCTGACATCGTTGGATAGAGGTAGATGAAACGGACCATTATGACGAACACTGATACATTCGAACAGCCGAACACCGGGGCGAACGAGGAATCCCTCCGTATGGTTTCCGCCGCACCCGTCGGCAACGAACCGGTCAGCGACGAGGAGCTTCGTCCTCATATCCTCGAGGGATTCATCGGACAGCCAAGGCTCAAAGCGCAGTTGCAGCTTTTCCTCGATGCTGCTCGAAAACGTGACGTTCCTCCGGACCATATCCTGCTTGCGGGGCCTCCGGGACTTGGCAAAACCACTTGGCCATGATTGTGGCCAATGAATTGGAAGTTCCAATCCGCGTCACTTCCGGTCCCGCCATCCAACATGCTGGTGATTTGGCTTCGATTCTGAGTTCGCTGGACGCCGGCGAGGTGCTCTTTATCGATGAGATCCACCGTCTGCCCCGTGCCGCCGAGGAACTGCTGTACATCGCCATGGAGGATTTCCGTGTTGATGTGATGGTCGGCAAAGGCCCTGGAGCTTCATCCATTCCGCTGACATTGCCTCGGTTTACGGTTATCGGTGCCACCACGCGAGAGGGCATGCTTCCCTCGCCGCTGCGTGCGCGGTTCGGTTTCACGGCGCATCTGGATTTCTACCCGCATGAGGAGCTTGAAAAGCTGATTGAGCGTTCCTCCGCAGTGTTGGGAATCCAGTTGGAGGACGGGGCCGCTCGCCAACTGGCCATGCGTTCCCGCGGCACGCCGAGAATTGCCAACCGCCTGCTTCGTCGTGTTAGGGATTGGGCCATCGTGCACGATCTCGAATCGGTGCGTCCCGATGATGTCAAGGAGGCGTTGGCGCTTTATCAGATCGATACCGAAGGTCTTGACCGTCTGGATATAGCAGTGCTTAAGGCCATCGTCACCAATTTCAACGGAGGCCCCGTCGGCTTGAACAATCTGGCGGCCATGGTGGGCGAGGAGTCGGAAACGGTGGAAACGGTATGCGAACCGTATCTGGTACGTGAGGGCTTCCTCATCCGCACGCCGAAAGGCGCGTGGCCACGCGCAAGGCATGGGAGCATCTTGGTATCACTCCCGACGAATCCGCATATGATGTCAATAAGATGTCATAGACTTCACATCTTGAGTAATGTGTTCCGGTTGAGACCCTGACTCCGAGGAGTTTATTTTGGATATCCTTTTTCTCGTTGTTCTTATCGTTGTAATGTTCGGCATGATGTTCTGGCAGTCCAAGAAAGCCAAGCAGCAGCAAGCTGAACGTCAGAATTTCCGTTCTAGTCTGCAGCCCGGCACTGAAGTGATCACCATCGGTGGCATCATCGGCAAGGTCGTTTCCGTCGATACGGAATACGAGGAGATTGTCGTTGATTCCGAAGGATCGCAACTGCGTTTCGGCTTCAACGCCATCAGCCGTGAATATGTCCGTCCGGCATACGTGCATGATGATGAGGTCGATGAGAACGGCAATCCGCTATCCAAGGAAGACGAGCCCGACCAGAAGCCTGTCGTCGACGCGACTGAAGAGCCCGCACAGGATGCCGATGTTATTCAGCAGCCCATTGACGAGCAGAAGAACGATTGATTTCTTTTGATTTTTAGACGGCGAAAATCTCATTTTTGAGGTTTTCGCCGTTCTTTTTCGCACGGGAAACCTATAATTCAAGTGCCGTAAACCAAGGTAGAAGGAAACCACTGTCATGGCAGCATCGGATATCACCGTTTCGGGCTTGAACAAAGTTGGAGCCGAAGACGCAGCATATCTTGTATCGAAAATACGTACTATTCCGGGCTTTCCGAAGGAGGGCATCCTATTCCGCGATTTCATGCCGGTGTTGGCTGATGCGCGCGCGTTCGGTATTTTGATGGGGGCCCTTGAAGCGGCATTGCCAGTAGACGTCGATGATTTCGACATGGTCGCCGGCCTTGAAGCCCGTGGATTCCTGTTCGGTCCAGCGTTGGCCGCCCGTCTCGGAAAGGGGTTTATCGCGGTCCGTAAAGCCGGCAAATTGCCTCCAGAAACCATGTCGCAAAGCTATGACCTCGAATATGGTCAGGCGTCAATGGAAATCGAAACCAACGTTGTCCATGAGGGAGTGCGCGTATTGATCGTCGACGATCTGATCGCCACCGGTGGAACCGCCAATGCGGCGCGTAGCCTCATCGAGAAGTGCGGAGGCGTCGTTGCTGGATTCAGCTTCGTCATGGAACTTACCGGTATTGACGGCATGAAATCGCTAGGCGATTATCCGACAAGCTCGCTGGTGTGCATGCCTGCCTGATAACTCCGTTTTCGTCAACCATTCAGAACAAACAACCAAAGGGAATGATCCATGGATCTCTATGAGTATCAAGCCAGGGAATTGCTCGAAGAACAGGGTATCCCGACTCCTAAGGCAATATTCGCCCAGAACTCCCATGAAGTCGCCGAAGCGGCCGACCAGATTGGATATCCCAATGTGATTAAGGCGCAGGTGAAGATTGGACACCGTGGCCAGGCCGGCGGAGTCAAGCTCGCCAAGACCCGTGACGAGTCCATTCTCGCGTCGGAAGACATTCTGCCGATGACCATTCACAAGCACAAGGTCAGCGGCGTGCTGGTGGCCGAGGCGAAGAACATCCTTCACGAGTATTACGTCTCCATCTCAGTGGACCGGTCCTCTCGTGATTTCGACGTGCTCGCCACTGCGAATGGCGGTACTGAGGTTGAGGAAATCGCCAAAGAGCATCCGGAATCCGTGAAGCGTCTGCATATCGATGCTCTTGACGATTTCGATTTGGAAGCGGCCACCAAGATGGCTGAAAGCATCGGCTTCTATCATGCCGATGTTGATCAGGCCGCGCAGATTCTGCTGAAAATGTGGCGTTGCTTCAAGGAGAACGACGCCACGCTTGTGGAAATCAACCCGCTTGCAAAATCGGCGATCCGGATGACGAATCTTCCAAGTCGTTGTGCGCGCTGGACGCCAAGATCTCCCTTGATGACAATGCATCGTTCCGCCATGATGGTTGGAAACGTTTCACCGATCCGATTCATGTCGATCCATATGAGCAAAAAAAGCCCGCGAACATGGACTGCATTATGTGCATCTCAAGGGTTCCGTCGGTGTGATCGGCAATGGTGCGGGACTCGTCATGAGCTCTCTTGACGCGGTGTCAGGCGCAGGCGAGGATCAGGGCACGAATGTCAAGCCCGCAAACTTCCTCGACATCGGCGGAGGCGCTTCCGCCGAAGTGATGTCGAATAGTCTTGAAATCGTGCTGTCCGACCCGCAGGTCGAATCCGTGCTCATCAATGTGTACGGTGGCATCACCTCGTGTGAACAGGTCGCGAAGGGCATTCTCGAGGCGCTTGACGAACTTGGCAGCAGCAAGCCTATCGTCGTGCGATTCGATGGCAATGCGGCGGCGGAAGGTCTGAACATTTTGGCCCAAGCCGGCCGCGCCAACCTGCACGTCGCTCAGACCATGGAGGAAGCCGCACAGCAGGCCGCACGTTTCGCGGCCAAGGAGGTTCGCTGAAATGACGCTTTTCATTGAAGATGGCGCTCCGGTCATCGTCCAGGGCATGACCGGGCATCAGGGTATGACCCACACGGCCCGCATGCTCAAGGCCGGCACCAACATCGTCGGTGGCGTGACGCCCGCAAGGCTGGGCTGGACGTCACCTTCCCTGAAGCCAAAAATGGCGAGGATGCCACCATTCACGTGTTCGCCAACTGCTCTGAAGCCATCGAAGCCACTGGAGCCAAAGCAAGCGTCGTGTTCGTGCCGCCGCGCTTCGCCAAGGACGCCGTCGTTGAGGCCATTGAAGCCGGCATCGAACTGATTGTCGTCATCACCGAAAGCATTCCGGTGGCGGACAGCGCGTATTTCGTCGAGTTGGCCTTGCGTAAGGGCGTGCGCATCGTTGGGCCGAATTGTCCTGGTCTGTTGACGCTGCCATCTTCTAAGGACGCCAAGGGCTGCAACCTCGGCATTATTCCAGATGGCATCGTGTCCCGCGGCCCGTTGGGTTTGGTGTCCAAGTCCGGAACGTGACCTATCAGCTGATGGGGGAGCTGTCTGACATCGGTTTCACCGCATGCCTTGGCGCGGGCGGCGATCCGATCGTCGGCACGACCTTGCAGGAGGCTTTGGAAGCCTTTGAGAACGATGAAGCCACCAAAGCCGTTGTCATGATCGGCGAAATCGGTGGCAGCGCCGAACAGGACGCTGCCAAGTGGGCTTCCGAACATATGACCAAGCCCGTCGTGGCCTACATCGCGGGATTCACCGCGCCGGAAGGCAAGCAGATGGGCCATGCCGGCGCCATCGTTTCCGGCGGCAAGGGCACCGCGCAGGATAAGAAAGAAGCCCTTGAGGCCGTTGGCATCCGTGTCGTCGTACTCCCGGACAGACCGCTGAAATCATGCGAGAGGTGCTCGCTTCCCAATCGCTATGATGACGAACCTGAAGTATTGGCTGAAAGGGCTTGCCGTCGCGGCAGCGTCCATGATTATTTACGCCGTTGCCTTGGGCTGCTATATGGCCCTAATGCTTCTGGTCATATCCATGGAAGAAGGCGGGGACAATCTCTCCGCCTTCTCGGTGCCTCTTACCGAGGCGTTGGTGCTGCTCAGCCAAGGTATCGGGTTCAAGACTGATGTCATCACGTTGACGATTGTGCCGTTGCTCTTGACGGTACTGCTTATCGCCCTTATCGCGCAGCTCGCCAGAAGATTCGGCACGAGTCTGCGTGGATTCGCGGCCGGTCTGGTCTTTTGGGAAGCCGTAAACATCTTCTTCGCCAGAAGCATAAATATCGAAATCGTTGATTCGATGACGATGATCGCCATCAAAACGGCGCTTGTTTTCATCCTCGGATATGCGGTCGCGGCGATTCCGAATGCGTCATGGACCCAAGCCTGTACCGAATGGATTCGATCTCATGTGTCATCGCCGGTGCGAAAGACCATGGTCATCGGTTCCGTCCTAGGGATGCTGCTGGAGGCGGCGTATCTGCTGGTCGGTCTGATCGTCGTTGTTTTTGGGCAATAAGCAATCAATCATCGATAGCGAAGCTATATGAACTTTCGGGCATGCAGAACGGGTCTCGTATTCTTACCACGATCAGTATGCTCGCATGGCTTCCGAATCTGATGATTTGGGCTGTCTCATGGACTTTCGGCGCCGGCTTCTCAATCGGCGATTTAGCCGAATTCACATTATGGACCGGGCAGGGCGACGGGCTCCCCGCCTTGCCGCTTTTCGGTATGATGCCACAGGCGGTTGAGACGGATTGGGTGAGAATCGCGCTGATGTGCATACCATTGGCATCCGCTTTTGCTACCGGCATGGTCGTCATGTTGTTTAATAAGGGATTCCATATCAGAGTAGGTGAATCAGGACGGAACATCGACGTCAAACGCGTTGTGCTGAGTTTTGCCTATCCGATTGCTGCTTTTTCGATTACCAGCGCCGTCGTGTCCGTGGCTTCCAGCTTGCTGTTCGCCTTGGGAAACGGAGGCTTGGGATCGAAACATCTTGCGCACGTCGGCGTAGACGTGATCGCGTCAACCCGTAAGGTGGGACAACCCACCGCCATGGGTTTGTTCTCCGCATGGCTGCTGACTTTGGTGGCCGTGAGCATATTTTTCGCCATACGCTGGATGATGAAGCGTATACGCGAACGTGGAAAGAGGGAGACCGCTCCCGAATCCACGGAAAACAGCCGTGAGGAAACACGTGCGCTTCGCACGGTCGCCTCGAACAACAATAACAAGGAGGATCAGGGTGACAACAACGAATCGACCGATACGACGGGCTCTGGTATCAGTCTTCCATAAGGAAGGCATCGAGGTGCTTGCCGAAGCGTTCATCAAGGCGGGCACCGAGGTGGTTTCCACCGGTTCCACCGCGAAGCGTCTGGCTGAGCTGGGTGTCAAAGTGACCGAGGTCTCCGAAGTCACTGGTTTCCCGGAATGCCTTGATGGCCGCGTCAAGACCCTTGACCCGCATATCCATGCCGGTATCCTCGCCGACATGACCAACCCCGACCATGCCTCCCAGCTCGAGAAGTTTGGCATCAAACCGTTCGATCTGGTGGTCGTCAATCTGTATCCGTTCGCCGACACGGTCCGCTCCGGAGCTGACGAAGCCGCCACCATCGAAAAGATCGATATCGGCGGTCCGTCCATGGTGCGTGGCGCAGCCAAGAACAGCGCCACCGTCGCCATCATCACCGATCCGAACGATTATGCACTCGTCGCCTCCCGCATCGAGAACGGCGAGGGCTTCTCCCTTGATGAGCGTCGCTGGCTCGCAGGAAAGGCGTTCGCCCATACGGCCGCCTACGACGCCACCATCAACGAGTGGACCGCGAAGCATTGGCCGAAGCCGGCGTCCATCGAACAGCCGGTTTCCGAAGGCGAGACCGAAGTGAATGAGGCCAAGTTCCCGGCCACGTTCACCCGTACGTGGGACCGTGCGCACGTGCTGCGTTACGGCGAGAACCCTCACCAGCAGGCTTCGCTGTATTTGGATCCGCTCAACCAGAACGGCTTCGCACACGCCGAACAGCTTGGCGGCAAGCCGATGAGCTACAACAATTACGTCGATGCCGACGCCGCATGGCGTGCCGTGTGGGATTTCGCGCCTCAGATCGCCGTCGCAGTGGTCAAGCACAACAATCCATGCGGTCTGGCCATCGGCGCTACCGTGGCAGAGGCGCACAAGAAGGCGCACGCATGCGATCCGATGAGCGCCTATGGCGGTGTGATTGCTGCGAACAGCAAGGTCACCATGGAAATGGCCGAAAGTGTTCGTCCAATCTTCACCGAAGTCATCGTCGCGCCCGATTACGACGCCGATGCGCTTGAACTGCTCCAGACCAAGAAGAAGAACCTGCGTATCCTGAAGGTGTCTGAGCCTCCGAAGACCAAGACCCAGTTCCGTCAGATTGACGGCGGTCTGCTCGTGCAGTCCACCGATCTGATTGACGCTCCAGGCGACGATCCGAACGCGTGGAAGCTGGTTTCCGGCGAGCCGGCCGACGCTGAAACCGTCAGGGATCTGGTGTTCGCATGGCGTGCCATCCGGTGCGTCAAATCCAACGCCATACTTATCGCTCACGATCAGGCAACCGTAGGCATCGGCATGGGCCAGGTCAATCGTGTGGATTCCGCCAATCTGTCCGTCGAGCGTGCCAATACGCTGGCTGACGGAGCCAACCGCACCAAGGGAGCGGTGGCCGCGTCCGACGCGTTCTTCCCGTTCGCCGACGGTGCCGAGATTCTGATCACGCCGGTGTCAAGGCCATCGTCCAGCCTGGTGGGTCCATTCGTGATGAGGAAGTGTTCGAGGCGGCCCGCAAGGCCGGCGTCACCATGTATGTGACCGGTACCCGACACTTCTTCCACTGAGTTCAGTGGAAGCGTCGACCGGCAAGCTGGGAGCGTTGCGGCGCGATAAATGACGTGGCGTCCGAAACCATTCGCTGGTTTCGGACGCCACGTTTTATTATTATGATTGGGTTCCGTGCGCGGACGCGCGTTGACATATAGCGAAAGGCCTGCGATATGAGTCATCCCTCGTTTCCGAAGACCATGAAGGCAAGCCGTGGTTTGAATGGATCGTTGCGGCAATGGTGGTTATAGCCACAGTGCTTGCGGTCTTAGGCCATGTAAAAGCCGCCACCACGGTAATCGCGGTGACGGCCATCATAACAGGACTAATCAGACTCGTAATGCGCGAGCGTAGTCCTTGGAAAGTCCGTTCAGTTGGCTTCGACGCTTTCATCGGCATCGGTCTGGGCGTCGGACTGTTCATCCTGCTCGCCCTCGTGCCCGTCGGCATCGTCTGACGCGTCGTCGGCTATGGTTTCCAGCGTTTCGGAATCCTGCTCGGCTTCCGAAAACGTTTTTTCTTGGTGCCGATCATGGACGCGACTATGGCCACAAGCGAGACGATGGCGGCTGCGAGAATCGGGCAGATCCAGAACACCCACAGCTGCTGCAGAGGCTCTTGGGAAAGGCCCTGATTCTGGGCGAAGATGGCGATGCCAGTGGCACGAGCCGGATTCAGAGCTGCGCCTGTTACCGGATAGGAGATTGCGGCGCCGACACCGTAGGCGAGACCCATGGCGATGGCATGGCTGGTATTGGTCTTTCCGGCTTCACTGGTGGTGTTGAGCGCGGTGGCGACGATGATGATGCCCGCGACGAGTTCAACGGCGATGGCCAGAGTGATGCTGAAGGACACGCCATAGTTGCCGAGCGTGGCATAGGAGACGGAATTCTTGTCAAAACCGTTAATGACCGGCGTCAGCCAGATTTTCAGCGTTACCTGCTCGGATGTCGGCAGCAGGAAGCGGATGGCGGCGCCTGCGCCGATACCACCCAGCACCTGAACGATAATATAGAGCACTCCGTCAAGCACATGGGTTTTGCCGGACAGCATCGCCGCAACGGAGACCGCCGGATTGAACTGGGCGCCGGAAATCGTGCCGAATATCAGGGTGGCGGCGGCGTACACCAAACCTGTCAGCAGGGCGATGAACGCCATATTCACGCCGTAGATCGCGGAACCAAGCGTGCAAATCGAGTAGATGGCGAGGCAGATGATGAAGCTTCCCACCAGCTCCGCGCCTACGCGAAGGGCCAGTGGCTTGCTCTGTTCTTCCTCTGTTACGGACGTTGCTTCAACAGCAGTCATAGTCTTTCCTCTGTCATATAGTGGACAAGTTGCGGTTTTTATGAAAGCCGCCAAAACGACTGCCATACTACCAGCAGTCCCTGTAAGTATTATCCGGCCACGTTGGGAGAACGATGCCAAACGCATATTCTCGCGCCGCCAAGGCGCACAATCATGACAATGAAGGCATTCGCCTGCAGAAACTTCTCGCTCAGGCGGGCTTCGGCTCGCGCCGTAAATGCGAGGAAATCATCACCGATGGTCGCGTTGAGATCGATGGCGAGCTGATTACCGAACTTGGCACCCGAGTCGATCCGAAACGTCAGGAGGTCCGTGTCGACGGTTCTCGCGTGCGCGTGAACCCGAACCATGTCACGCTTGCGTTGAACAAGCCAAAACGCGTGCTGAGCGCCATGGAGGATCCCAAGGGACGCTACACTTTGCGCGACATCGTCGGAGACAAGTACGAGCGTATTTTCCACATGGGCCGTCTGGATTATGATTCGGAAGGCCTAATCCTCATGACGAACGACGGCGAACTGAGCCAGCACGTCATGCACCCCAAATATGAGGTCGAAAAGACCTACATCGCCACGCTGGAAGGACGCATCAGCGGTCAGGTGTGCCGCAGGCTCGTCACCACGGGCGTGAAGCTCGACGATGGGTGGATCAAACTCGACCGCTGCGCTATTCTCGACTCCAGCCGCGAAAGCACGTTGGTCAAGGTCGTGCTGCATTCGGGCAAGAACCGCATCGTGCGCCGTATTTTCGGCTCGATCGGTTTTCCCGTCAAGCGTCTGGTACGCACGCAGATCGGTCCGATCAAACTCGGCGACCTGAAAAGCGGCACGTATCGCGTGTTGTCGCAGGCTGAGGTCCGTTCTCTATCCAAGGCGGTGGGACTGTGATCCGTGTAGCTATTGATGGGCCTGCGGGCGTCGGCAAATCATCCACGTCCAAGGCACTGGCCAAATATTATGGTTTCGCATACCTCGACACAGGCGCGATGTACCGTGCCTGCGCCTGGTGGTGCATGCACAAAGGCATCGATTTGGATGCCGAAACCATCGATGAGCAGCTCGTCACCGAAACCGTCGGCGAATTCTTCACCGACAGCCATTTCGACATCAGCGTCGATCCGGACGATCCGAAGGTGTACGCCGATGGCGAGGACATCAGCGAGGCCATCCGTTCTTCCGAGGTCTCTTCGCACGTGTCCAAGGTGTCCAACATCATCCCCGTGCGTCACGTGTTGATCGCCGCGCAACGTGCCTACATCGCACGAGAGGCTTCGGTCGATTCCTTCTCCGAAGGCGCCGGTATTGTTGCTGAGGGCCGTGATATCACCACCGTCGTCGCTCCCGACGCCGAAGTGCGCATCCTGCTTACCGCGCGTGAAGAGGTCCGTCAGGCCCGACGTAGCGGACAGGCCGTCTCGGGTGTGGGTGCGGAGAATGTCGCGGCACGCGACAAGGCCGATTCGAAAGTCACCAACTTCACATCCGCCGCGGAAGGCGTGTTGACCGTCGACAACTCCGATCTCAACTTCGGCGAGACCCTTGACGTGCTCGTCCGTATCGTTGACGACGCCATCGAGGAACAGGAATACCGCCAGTACGTTTCCAACCTCGAAGGCTATGAGCTGGATGAAGGCGATGAGGAGCTGATCGATGGAACGGCGTTCTCTGGTGGCGAAAGCAAGAATGGTCCGAAACCGGTCGGCGTACTTGCCGTGGTCGGACGTCCGAACGTCGGCAAATCCACTCTGGTGAACCGTATTCTCGGCCGTCGCGCAGCCGTGGTGGAGGACACCCCCGGCGTGACTCGCGACCGTGTGAGCTACGACGCCGAATGGTGCGGCACCGATTTCAAACTGGTCGACACGGGCGGCTGGGAAGCGACGTGGAAGGCATCGAATCCGCCATCGCATCCCAAGCGCAAATCGCCGTGCAGCTTGCCGATGCCGTGATTCTCGTGGTGGACGGTCTGGTCGGTCTCACCGACACGGACGAACGCATCGTCAAAATGCTCCGTGCCGCCGGCAAGCCGGTGACGCTTGCGGTGAACAAGGTCGATGATCGCGAAAGCGAATACCTGACCGCCGAATTCTGGAAGATGGGTCTGGGTGAGCCGTATGGCATTTCCGCCATGCACGGTCGTGGCATCGGCGAACTGCTTGACGCCGCACTCGACTCGTTGAAGAAAGCGGAAAGGACATCCGGCTTCCTTACGCCGTCGCATCTGCGCCGCGTGGCTCTGGTCGGACGTCCGAACGTCGGCAAATCCTCCCTGCTCAATCAGCTGGCCCACGAGGAACGCACCGTCGTCAACGATCTTGCGGGCACCACGCGAGATCCGGTCGATGAGGTCGTCACCGTCGATGGCGAGGATTGGCTGTTCATCGATACCGCAGGTATCAAACGTCGTCTGCACAAGCTGTCCGGCGCGGAATACTTCTCCTCGTTGCGTACGCAGGCCGCGATCGAACGTTCCGAGCTTGCCTTGGTGCTGTTCGATGCCTCCCAGCCGATTTCCGACCAAGACCTGAAGGTCATGAGCCAGGCCGTGGACGCGGGCCGTTGCATCGTGCTTGTGTTCAACAAGTGGGACCTGATGGACGAGTTCGACCGTCAGCGTATGGAACGCCTGTGGAAGACCGAGTTCAATCGCGTCACTTGGGCTCAGCGCGTCAATCTGTCGGCAAAGACCGGATGGCACACCAATCGTTTGGCCAATGCCATGCGTGGCGCCTTGGCATCATGGGACAAGCGCATCCCCACCGGCAAACTCAACGCGTTCCTTGGCAAGATCCAAGCTGCCCACCCGCATCCGCTGCGTGGCGGCAAGCAGCCGCGAATCCTGTTCGCGACGCAGGCGTCCACCAGACCGCCGCGCTTCGTGATCTTCGCCACCGGCTTCTTGGAGCATGGCTATCGCCGCTACATCGAACGGTGTCTGCGCGAGGAATTCGGCTTCGAAGGATCGCCGATTCAGATTTCGGTGAATGTCCGTGAGAAGAAGAAACGCAAGTAACCACCGGAACTGTTAGAAGATGGGCGTGCGCCTGGTTCAGACCATGGCGCACGCCCATCTGCCTTATTGAATCTGGATTATTGTCGGCTTTTGCTTTCCTTTACGCACAGCTTAGGCCGACAGCGTCAGAACAGAGGATGTTCATCCTGGTTGCGTGTTCTGAGATACCCCGTTATGGCTCTGCGCGCGAGCGAGCTTAATGAAATGCCGTCCTGCTTGGCCTTGGCCCGCGCCTTATGGCCTACGGCGTAGGGGAGTTTGATCTTCCATTCGTCGCCAAGCTGTTTGCGCCCGTCGCTGTTCTTTGGCATGCGCCCGATGCCGACCGCGTCTGAACAGCCATCGGAATCGTCGGACAAGAGTGCCCTGCGGGTCAATTCGGTAAGCGTGATGCCATCATGCCGAGCGCGTTCGCGGGCTTCCAAGCCAAGCTCGCGGGGCAATCGAATCTTCCATTCATCTTCGGGAAGCGTTGAATCGAACACATGGGCGAATTCGTCGACGTCGTCGAACTGTGGCTGCGTGTTGTTCTGCTGCAAACCGAATCACCTCTCTGAACCCATGCGTTAATCGCATTAAACGGCAAGAAACATGAAAAATATCGCAGGCTACATATTTGCATGCGCTCAAGACCGTCCTGACGTCCGGCTTCCGGCTCCGATAGATGCCATTCTGAGGAGCTGTATGCCGCAGTTCACTGCCCAAACCTGCCCAAACATAACGAAAACCCGCCGTTTCGATGCCGTGGAAAACGGCGGAACGACGGGCTTTCTTGGTCGGACCAGCGGGATTTGAACCCGCGACCCCTTGACCCCCAGTCAAGTGCGCTACCAAACTGCGCTATGGTCCGAACGGTGCGAAAAGCACCGAATATGAAACATAGCATAATCTCTACGGTTTTTCAAACACATCGTGTCGGAAAGCGAGTCGCATCCATTCCGGAGAGTTTGGCTTCGGATATTTGAGGGTTTTCCGGCAATTGCTCCACCGGAAGTTCATGTTGGTTCTGTGTCTAAATGCCCCCGATTTTTGGCGGAATGTCGTATTATGGCATAAGCGCATCGAATAACACGCCCGTTCGAAAGGGAGAGACATTGACTGAGGACGTATTCGAATACTCTGCCGCGAAGATGCGGAAGCACGGAATGACCGACATGGCCATCGCCCAGTTCCGTCGTCTGTACGAGGTCTGGCGCAATGAGGAGGCCAGCAGTTGGATTCGTGAGGACGAGGTCGAACCGCTCGTCAGCGTTCCCAGCTCCATGACGTGTATGAGACCATCAATCACGACAAGGCCGTTGACGCGTTCGCCAAAACGGCGTTCCTGAAGCTTAACGGCGGTCTTGGCACTTCGATGGGACTCGATTGCGCCAAGTCGCTGCTGCCGGTACGTCGCCACAAGGCACGGCAGATGCGTTTCATCGACATCATCATCGGACAGGTGTTGACCGCGCGGACCAGACTTGGCGTCGATCTGCCATTGACTCTGATGAACTCCTTCCGTACCTCCAAAGACACCATGAAGGTGCTGCAGACCAATAAGAAATTCCATCAGGAAGACATCCCGATGGAAATCATCCAGCATCAGGAGCCGAAGATCAGCGCGGAAACGGGAATGCCCGTCAGCTTCCCGGCCAATCCGGAACTCGAATGGTGCCCGCCGGGCCACGGCGACCTGTTCTCCACCATTTGGGAATCCGGTCTGCTTGACGCGCTTGAGGCGCAGGGGTTCAAATACCTTTTCATCTCCAATTCCGACAACCTGGGCGCGCGTCCCTCCCGTACGCTTGCGCAGCATTTCGAGAATACGGGCGCACCGTTCATGATCGAGGTCGCCAAACGCACCCCAGCCGATCGTAAGGGCGGCCACATCGTGCGAGACAAGGCCACGGGCCGTCTGATGCTGCGTGAGATGAGCCAGGTCCATCCAGACGACAAGGACGACGCGCAGAACATCGATAAGCATCCGTACTTCAACACGAACAGCATTTGGGTGCGTATCGATGCGCTGAAAGCGAAACTCGCATCCTATGACGGCGTGCTTCCCCTTCCGGTAATCCGCAATAAGAAGACGGTCGACCCGACCGATCCGACCAGCGAGCCGGTCATTCAGCTGGAGACCGCCATGGGAGCCGCGGTGTCGCTTTTCGATGGCGCGACCTGCGTATGCGTCGACCGTATGCGTTTCCTGCCGGTGAAGACCACTGACGATTTGTTCATCATGCGGTCCGACCGATTCCATCTGACGGACCAGTACGAGATGGAAGACGGCAACTACATCTTCCCCGACGTCCATTTGGACGCGCGCTATTACAAGAACATCCACGATTTCGATGCCCGTTTCCCATACGGTGTGCCTTCGCTCGCCGCGGCGAAATCCGTTAATATCGATGGCGATTGGACCTTCGGCAGGGATGTGATGCTGTTTAGCGACGCGCGACTGGAGGATCAAGGCGAACCAAGCTATGTGCCGAATGGCGAATATGTCGGCCCGCAGGCGTGGAACCGGACGATTGGGTCTGATTTTGGACGGCCATGCAACACGAAAACGATGTTTTTTCGTGAAATAGGCACAAATCGCTTAAAAAACCTCTATCATAGAATGTTGTGTGCGGCTTACGAGGCCAAGCACTTAAAAAGAAACGTTAACGAGACGTGAGGACTAATGGCTGAGGGAAGTAACGGTAGGCGACGTTTTTCCGACAAATGGGGCAAGCATGAGCTTGATGTGTTGGCTGTGCTCTCCTCAGCCTTTCCGCAATGGCTTACCTCACGTCAGATCGCGCAACGTGTGAAGGCGTATGCCGATTCGTACGGAGAGCTCGCCGATCAAGCGGCGAAGGCCGCCTTCGCCAAGCAATTTCAGCGTGACCGCGCCAAGCTCGCCGCCATGGGCATCGCCATCGAATCAAGGCAGCCGGAATATTCCTCCAAGTCAGAAGGGCAGGATTTCGCTTCCTACCGTCTGCAGCTTGGCGATGAGCCGCGCGTGCGTCTGCTGTTCGGCGACGAGGATCTGCCGATTCTTGCCGCTGCGAATTACCTTGCGCGCTCCATGTCGATTTCCTCGGCTCCTGCGCACGAACCCCAGCACGCTTCCCGTACCGCGCCGCGCGTGCCGCAGACGCCGATTCCAGGACTTGGCTTGGATTCCATCGCGCCGGGTCTTGGCACGCAATCCATTCCCCGACGAGCTGGTCAAAGTGGTCGATCAGCGACGTTTTCGCCGCCACTGTGGATGTTGATGGCGAGCATCTCAATGTCGCCTACGCCGACTCCGATGATCTGGCCATGTTCGTGCTGTCTCATCCGGGTGCGTCCATAGTGAGCCCTCAGGAGGCTGTCGACGCGTTCAACCGCCGGCTGCATGCGGCCACGCAGTTCGTGCCGGCCGATGAATCCACCGGCACCGACAGCTCCACCGTGGTGTCTCCGGAAATCAACCGCAACAGCACTGATGAGGATGATACCGAGGAAGGCAAGGGCCGTCCGAAGAAGAACTCCGCGTTCCAGACCGGTAGTGAGGTCGATCGGCGTCTTCGCCTGATGCTGTTCCTGTCCGCCCACATGGGTGAGGAATACTCTCTTGAAGAACTTGCGGAACGATTCATCGGCAGGCCGAAGTCCGATGACGAATTGAAGAAGTTCGTCAACATCATTCATAAGGACATCAACACGTTGACCACGGTGTCCGATGATGGCGAGATGGCCGGAAGCCAGTTCTTCGATATCGATTGGTCCTTGCTTGACGCGGAAGGCATCGTCTCCGCCACGAATTCGCTGGGGCTTGAACGCCTTGCCGGCATTTCCCAGCAGTACCTGAGCATGCTGACCGCATCGGTGAGCTATCTCGCCCACTCCTCTTTGCTTCCGGACAAGCTGCGTGAGCAGGCGGAATCGCTGTACAGCCGACTGCGCCAGCACGTCAAGCCTGGCGACATGCCGTGGCTGAGCCTGACCGGATACGAGATGGAACCAAGGAACTTCTCCATCGTCAAGAGCGCCATCTCCAAAGGCATGCTGCTCGACATGGAATATACGGACGGTGCGGGCCGTATACAGCGCAAGCTAGTGGCGCCAGACAAGATTTTTGTCGACGAAGGCGTTTACTACGTGGCGGTATGGACCGACGTGTCCAACGCGCGCCCGCGGACAAGATGAAGTTCGTCAAGACGGATACGACCATCAACAAGGCTACTGGCAAGCCTCGTATCTGGCAGGTGCTTCGCATCTCCCGCATCGAGCATGCGGAGCTGGTCGAACCCACTGAAAAAGTGGACATTCCGGACGTGCCCGCATCCGAACTGCGCAAGTGGAGTTTCGACAATGGCACACCTGCCGTGTTCATAACCAATCAGGACGACCTGTCGTTCATCGACAGCCTGTCGGGAGCCACCGTCGAGAAATGCGGCGAAGGCGAGAAGGTGCATCTGATTGTGTCTTCCGATTCCTGGTATGTCGCGTTCTGCATCGCGCACGCCCGTCATATTACTGCCGTCGCGCCGGAGACGTTGCGCACGATGATCATCGCCCGAGCACAGCATGAGCTGAGCGTCGGCGACCGAGAGAACGAAGACTGACGGGGGAGGCGCTATGCCTTGGTGGATTTGGCTGGTACTCGTCCTGTTCATGCTGACGATGCTGGTCGGCGGCGGTGCATACGCATGCATCCGCGGATATCATGCGTTCAAAGATGCCATCAAAGTAGGCGGACGCATGTCCAAACGTTTCGAGGCCATGTCCGAGCCGTTGCCGCAACCAAAGGAGAACACGTCCCCGTTCTTCACACGTCCACTTGAGGACGCGGCCAATCGTTATATCGACGCTCATGCCGAAGTCATCAGCCGCCGTGAGGAAAAGCGCGTCCGTCATGCCCGGCAGTGGGCGCAGTGGAAACATTCCAACGACTGATTCGAAAAGGAACCATGACTCATCATCGTCGACATGGCAATAACGACACCGGCACATACGATGCCGAGATGACCACAGCCCTATCTCCCGCGCAACGCTATGCGGCGTTCAAACAGACGCAGGCCAAACGCCAATCGGTCTCGTCTCGTTTCGCACGGTCCATGCCATTCGAATTGGACGATTTCCAAGTCAAAGCCAATGATGCGTTGGAAGCCGGCGACAATGTGCTCGTCGCCGCGCCCACCGGAGCCGGCAAGACGGTCGTGGCTGATTTCGCGATCTATCTGGCCCAAGAGCGTAACGTCAAAGCGTTCTACACCACGCCAATCAAAGCGTTGAGCAATCAGAAATACCATGATCTGGTCGAAACGTACGGGCCGGACAGAGTCGGCCTGCTTACCGGCGACACGTCCATCAACTCCGAAGCCGACATCGTGGTCATGACCACCGAGGTCCTGCGCAACATGCTCTACGAGCATTCCATGACGCTTGACGCCTTGCGTTACGTGATTCTTGACGAGGTGCACTATCTCGCCGACCGTTTCCGCGGGCCGGTGTGGGAGGAAGTGATCATCCACCTGCCCCAAAGCGTGAGAATCATCGGCCTGTCCGCAACCGTGTCGAATGTCGAGGACTTCTCCAAATGGATTGAATCGGTCCGTGGCGACACCACGCTGGTGGTGTCCGAAAAACGGCCCGTGCCGTTGGAACAGCATGTGCTTGTTCAGGCGGACGACCACACCGAACCGGAACTCATCGACCTGTATCGACGTGATAAAGACGGCAATCAGACAGACAAGCTCAACGCCCAGCTGGTGAGCAGGCTCGATCAGCTCGACCGCAAGGCCGCGAAACGTAGGGGAGAGCAGCGCCCCGACAGACGAAAGGGCGGCAAGGGCGGCAAATGGAACGACCATTCCCGCAGACCCGAACGCCATACGCCACGTCGTTGGGCCGTGATTGATGAATTGAATTTCCTCGGCATCCTGCCGGGCATCTATTTCATCTTCTCCCGCAACGGATGCGATCAGGCCGTCGAACAATGCATCAACGCCGGACTCGAACTCACCACCGATGACGAGGTGCGTCGCATCCGCCGTATCGTCGATGAGATGGTCGAAGGCCAACTCAGTCAAGAGGATTTGAAGGCTTTGCATTTCTCGCAGTTCCGCTTCGCCTTGGAGGAGGATTCGCGCCGCATCATGCTGGCATGGTGGCGCTCTTCCGCCAAATTGTCGAACGACTGTTCGAAGAGGGGCTGGTGAAGGTCGTCTTCGCCACGGAAACACTTGCCTTGGGCATCAACATGCCGGCACGGTGCGTGGTGGTGGAAAAACTTGAGAAATTCGATGGGACCGGGCATGTCGGATTGACGCCAGGGGAGTTCACCCAGCTTACCGGACGCGCTGGCCGACGTGGCATCGACACCATCGGCCATGCGGTGGTCGTGGACCATCATGGCTTCATTCCCGCCACTGCCGCCGCGCTGTCCAGCAAGCGCGTGTACCCGCTGCACTCCAGTTTCAAACCGACGTTCAACATGGCCGTCAACCTGCTTAATTCCAGCGATTACGAGACCGCTCGCATCACGCTTGACCATTCCTTCGCGCAATGGGAGGCCAACGAATCCGCCTGGCAGCTTGAAGCGCAGATGGATACGTTGCGCAAAGCGTTGGACGGATACGAACGGGCGTTCGATTGTGAGTTCGGCGACTTCAAGGAGTTCATGCGGCTGCGCATGCGCTTGAGCGACTTGGAAAAGAACGAACGACGCAAACTCAAGCACGAGGTGTTCCGCACGCAGAAGGCGCGAAGCGAAGCGTTCAAAGACCTTGACAGGCGTATCGCGGAGCTTCGCGAAAAAGACAGGGACCATCCCTGCCGCAAATGCCCCGATATTCAGAAGCATCTCAAATGGGGGCATCGGTGGGCGCGTGAAATGCGTGAATTGGAACGTGTGCAGCACCGCTACGATTCACGCACCGGCTCCGTAGCACGTCAATTCGACCGCATCTGCAATGTGCTGAACGAGCTCGGATACCTCGATCGGCTTGATGAAGGCGCAAAAGAACATATCGATTACCGGCTTACCGAACGTGGACAGCTGTTGCGGCACTTGTACAGCGAGCTTGATTTGGTGCTTGCCCAGGCGATCGATGATGGCGCGTTCGACGGACTCGATGCGACGGAGCTGGCCAGCGCCGTCATGTCGTTGATTTACGAGCCACGCAGAGGCAGCGGGGGAGAGCCGCGCCATTATCCCGGAGGAATGCAGGGGAACGTCGCCGTCTGTGCAGCGCAGCTCAAAGGCGTGCACGCGTCGATTGCCATGCTGTGTGAGGACTATGCCCTCGACGAGCCGCGCCAACTTGATTTCGGCATCACCGATGTCGTCTACGAATGGGCTCAGGGCGAAAGCCTGTCGCGTGTGCTGTACGGCACCGATTTGACCGGCGGCGATTTCGTACGCGGATGCAAACGTCTCGCCGACGTGTTGCAGCAGATCGCCGTGGCCGGACCATACCTGGGTAAACGCGCCGAAACGCTCGCTCCGATCACGAAACAGGCGTACGAGAACGTCAACCGTGGCATCGTCGCCTATTCAGGTGTCGACTGAGCATGTGCGCAATCGGGAGATCGGTTTTCGCGGACGCCGGGAATAAGTGACACGTCCGAAGTGTTTTGTAGCTTAGAGTAAGCAGATAATCAAGGAGGCAAAAGCAATATGGCGGAACGTAGCCTGCGAGGCATGAGCATCGGTGCGAAGTCGCTTGAATCCGATGACAATGTGGATTTTGCGGCGCGAACCGACGTCGCATACGTGTGTCCGAAAGGCCATCGTACGATTCTGCCGTTCGCTGAGGGCGCAGAATTCCCAGATGAGTGGGAGTGCCGCTGCGGCGCCGTCGCGCACCGTGAAGGAGACAATGACGACGAGGCTGATGAAATCGCCAAGCCGACACGCACGCACTGGGACATGCTCATGGAACGTCGTACCGAAGACGAACTGAAGGCTTTGCTGGAGAAGCGTCTGCAAATGCATCGTGACGGATGGTTCCCGGACTACGAGTGACCTGCAGTTAAACGACACTTGAACGAATGCCCGGTCATTGAGACCGGGCATAATTGTTTCTGTCATCAATTCTTATAGCACACAGCCAAGGGGAGAATCAGATCCATGTCCGAACATCCGAAGAAAGTCGTTCTGCTTGACCTCGATGGCACACTGACGAAATCCGATCCAGGAATCATTGGCTGCGTTGTCAAGGCGTTCGAAGAGATGGGATATCCGGTGCCGGACGATGCCGAATTGCATCGTTTCATTGGACCGGCCATCAGCGAATCGATGCAACGCAACGGCATTCCGGATGACAAGCTTGACGAAGGCGTGAGGATTTACCGCAAGTATTACGCCGACGAGGCCGTGTTCGACGACCCGAACAATCCCGGACAGAAAGTCCCCGGCCGCCTGAACAACACGATTACCAAGGTATTCCGGAGCAGCTCGCCAAACTGCGTGCCGACGGATACTATCTGGCGATTGCCAGCTGCAAGCCGCAATACCAATGCATTCCGATTTGCGAGCATTTCCACTTGGACACCATGGTCGACGGCATCTACGGTGCCAGCGAGGACAATTCCCGTCTTGACAAGGACCAAGTGATCCGTTGGGCTTTCCAGCACATCGATTTCGACGAGAACGCAGGAGACAAGGCACTGATGGTCGGCGACCGTTGGACCGATGCCGACGGCGCCAAGGCGTGCGGTTTGGACTGCCTCGGCTGTGGCTGGGGCTATGCGGAGCCCGGAGAGCTCAAAGCCCATGGCGCATACCGTATTCTGGATTCGGTAGATGAACTCGCGCAGGCCGTCGAGGAGTATTTCGCCTGAGTCCGTAAACGGAAACGCTGTAGGCCAGTTACGTGGTTGCTGTCGCAATATCGTGGCAGCAACCACGTTTTTATTTATTGAGTGACGGAGGCCGTTATGTCAGAACCGCGTGTTTGACGCTTCCTCAAGCCTGGAAAAACGTCATTCCTGAAAAGCCGATAATGTACGTTATGTCAGATTTCTATTTGACGGCCTGATTGAGCTTCCGCTCCATCTCGCTGTGCATGCCGTTTCGGGCCTGAAGATACATGAAAACAAGTTCCGCTGCGATCAGCATGACCATCACCGCAGCGACGGCCATCCGACATGTTCGTAGAAACGCCGGAACCTCTCCGAGAAATCCGACCTGAACATCGCATATACCGGATATGGCAACGCGCCAATGACCAATGAGGTGAAATGCAGCGCGATGATCGACCAACGCACCGGATGCACATCGCGGTGTTTTTTGGAAAACAGATTGCCTCGAATCGCAGTAATCGAACAAATGTTCACTGCGATGACGGCGGCTATGATCACAACAGTGCCGGCAGAATATCAAGCATGCGCTACTCCCCTGCGGGTTATATCGTTCGAACGTTCCGGGCTGAATCGTACCAATTGTATGCGATCAGGCTGCTGCGCGGGATTTGCGTCGCGATTCCAGCTTCTTTCTCATACGTATCGCGGCAATGTCGTCGATTGGCCTATTGGTGTCTGTCGATGCCGGCGTCTTCGTCAAATCGACGTATTCCTCATGTTCTAGAGCCTTTTTGATCTGATGCCATAGCGATCCGACGGACACCCCGAACACAGCTCTGCCGCTTTGGAGCAGAGCCACCATCTGTTCGCTGTCCGTGCACTCATGCACATTCTGCCCATCGCACATGATGATGATGCCGGCCAACTGTTCGGGCGTGCGCTGCGCGAGGAAGCCGATGGCGGTGGTCACGTTCTGCAGATTGATTCCGGCATCCAGCAATCTTTTGGAAACGGCAAGAATCACCACATCTTTGAACGAATACAATCTGCGTGAGCCGGATCCGTGCGACGGGGTGATGGATGGTTCCACTATCTGTTTACGCGCCCAATAGTCAAGCTGGCGGTACGTGATACCCGCCACTTTTGACGCGACCGTACCACGATAGCCCCGTGTGACGGGCTGCGCGTCCGCGGAGGGGAACAACTCCCCCTGCACCGCGTGCGACACGTGCAGATGCAACCGCATTGTTGGTTCTGCCTCGCCGTCCATTGTCTTCTCCTACACGCCATAAAACAATCGCCTATGAGCTTCCATTCGGAGCCCATAGGCGATTGAAGGAAACCGTTACTCACAGTTTATCCCGCATCGGGCGTTTCATTAGGCAATGACGGCCTTGTTGGTGAAATATACAAGACGGAACTTGCCCAGAATGATTTCGTCGCCGTTCTTCAGTTCCTGGCTATCCACTCGTTGACGGTTCACGTATGTGCCGTTCAGGCTGCCGGCGTCAATCACCGAATAATTTCCGTTAATCCTGCGGAACACCGCGTGCGTGCGGGAGACGGTGGAATCGTCCAGCAGGATATCGGAACTCGGGTCGCGTCCCACGGTGATCTCGTCCTCGTCGAGGAGATAACGCGAGCCGGACACCGCTCCCCTGGTGGAAATCAGGAGCGCCGTGCCGTCGGCCAGACGCATGATCGTATTGAGGTCCTCCTTCGTCAGAGGACGGTCTCCGGTGGAAGTAACCGGTACAGTGATAGCAGGAAGACCAATGATGGTCGTTTCGCCTGCGCTTGGAATCGGATCAGTCATAGCTGTCATTCTACCCTCTCCCCTTGCAATTGGCCGGTATTGTGGCCGGCATGGTCACGAATCATACACTGTGAACGGTATTTACCGTTCGTTCTTGTCGATGATGGATACGAATTCGTCCTTCGGCAGCATGTCATCGTAGCTGCGCCAGCGTCGTTCCAGTTCGCGGTTCGCCTCATCGTGTTGTTTCTGCCCCAGCTCGGCGTACGCTTTCAATTCGTTGGGGCCCATATCCTTAACCGGTTGGTTGAGGTTCAATTGTCTCTCGTTCACAATAGGCAATTGTAGCCGCTTGCCGGGGAACAAAAAGCCTGGAACGCTTTTAATCGCGTTCCAGGCTTTTTCAAGAAGGATTCAGTGTGTGGTGTCCAAATCAGCGGCGGGTGTCGATGATCTCCTGCAGAGCGCCGTTGACGGAAGAGGAGCCGGCAGCCGAAGACAGAGCGTTGATGCCGCTGACTTCGAAGCCACGCATGATTGCGGAGAAGATCTTGTTCTTGTTCATGATGTTTCCTTTTCTTGCTGGTGTGCTGTGACGCACCTTGCGTCTTGTTTGTTTTCTCTTTTGTTTACGATACTCATTTTAGAAATGCGTTTGGTCAAAAGTCATGCTTCTCTCGTTTGATTCTTTGTATTTTCATCGGCAATTCTTGTGTAATGTGGTGAATCGTTTTTCGTCGATCGCTGTTTTTGCCGGCGCGTCGATGCTTGCATTCTTATTTGACGAAGTAGCGTGAAAAGGAATGGAAACAAAAAAAAGCCCGGCAAAACCGAGCTGTGATAACGGTGGGTGATATAGGAATCGAACCTATGACCCCTTCCGTGTGAAGGAAGTGCGCTAGCCGCTGCGCCAATCACCCAGTCTTAATTTGTACGGAGCAATGCTCCAGTGGGCGATACAAGATTCGAACTTGTGACCCCTTCCGTGTCAGGGAAGTGCGCTACCTCTGCGCCAACCGCCCGGGTCATGTCAACATGCGAAAACTAATCTCACATGATGCGAGGTGGGTACGAGAGTCGAACTCGTCTATACGGCTTTGCAGGCCGCTGCCTAACCGCTTGGCTAACCCACCATAAAGGTCGATAATCAATCGGAACCTTAGAGCGGACAACGGGACTCGAACCCGCGGTCTCAACCTTGGCAAGGTTGCGCTTTACCAACTAAGCTATGTCCGCATGTCTCCAGCAGATTCACTGCGTGAGCACGAGTATTTACTATAACCACATTCGTGTAATTTGCAAGTCAGCGTGTCGCGGTTTGGTTTATTCGTATTCACCGATGGCTGAAGCGCGTGTCACACCACCCGTTTTCGGTATACATTAAAAGCATGTGTGAGGAGAGCGCAATGCCCAAGACGATACTTATCGCCGCATTCGAAGGATGGAACGATGCAAGCCAAGCGGCCACGAACGTCGTCCGTCATTTGGTGTCCCGGTATGAGTCGCAGGAAGTGCGCCATATTGACAACGAAGGTTTCTACGACTATCAGGTGGCCCGGCCCATGATCTGCTCCGTGCAGGGGCGTAAGCGCATCATCTGGCCGCAAACGACTTTCTATGACATTGCCGTCTCCCCCATGCTGCACCTGCTTGCGCAGATCGCACCCGAACCCAATTACCGGTGGGAGGAATACTGCAGGCAGACGCTACGTGTCGCAGAAGACTATGACGTAAGTGATGTCATCACGCTTGGCTCCATGTTCGATGAATGCCCGCACACACGGCCATTGCCGCTTGACATCTCCAAAAGCGGCTGCGAATGCGAATCCGACAGGGAATACAACGGTCCGGTGGGCATCCCCAACATCCTTGACGCCTTCGCCGCCGAAGCGGGCTTTCCGACAACATCCATATGGGTATCCGTACCGCATTACTGTGCCAATACCGAATGCATGCAAGGCACTTTGGAGCTGCTGCGCGCCTTGTCTTTAATAATCGAGTATCCGCTTATTGAAGGAGATTTGACCAGAAAGGCCATGCAATGGCGTTCCGACGCCGATGGATTGGTGTCAGACATGCATGCCGGCGACTATTTGGCTCGTCTGGAACATGATTACGATTTGGACGCGAGAGCGAAGCGAATCGCCTCGAATGGCATGCCTGCCTGCGAGGAACTGCTTCGTGAGGCCGAATCACTTCTACGCAACGGCGTCTGAGTCGTTCCCCTCCAGGAGGAGGTCGCAGACGAAAAAAATCCCGGCCACCTTACGGATGGCCGGGATTCGCTTTATTTACGCCGAATCACGCTTACGCGGCGGCAACGACTTCCGTCGGGTGCAGCACGCCGCAGATCAGCAGCAGAGCCACGACAACGGCCAGCGCGATGCGGTAGATGGCGAACGCCTTGTACGAGAAGGTGGACACGAACTTCAGGAAGCCGATGATCACCACATAGCCGACCACGAACGCCACGATGGTGGCCGCGATGGTCGCACCCCAGCCCGGGAACATTCCCGCATTGCCTGCGGCCACATCCTTGACCGCGGAAACGGCTTCGAGGATGCCCGCGCCGAACACGGCCGGAATGGCCATCAGGAAGCTCACGCGCACTGCAGCCTCACGGGTATAACCCATCGCACGGCCGAAGGTGATGGTGCCGCCGGAACGGGAAACGCCAGGAATCAGCGCCAGCATCTGACCGATGCCGAAGATCAGCGCATCCTTCCAGGTCATCTCATCCATGGTCTTGACCTGCTTGGCGCGGGCGTCGACCACCCACAGCAGAATACCGAAGATAATCAGCACGGTAACGGTGATCCACAGATTACGCAGCGTGCTTTCGATGGCGTCCTTGAACAACAGACCGGCAATCAGAATCGGCAGCGTGCCGATGATGATGAACCAACCCATCTGCGTGTCGCGGTTATGCGCGCCCATACGGCTCTTGAAGTCCTTGCCCTCCTTGCCGAACAAGGAGCCGAACCACGCGCCGAGAATGCGTATGATGTCATGACGGAAATACAGGATCACGGCAAGCTCGGTGCCGATCTGGATGATGGCGGTGAACGCGGCACCCGGATCGGAGCCCAGCATCAAATCGCCGATGATACGGATATGGGCGCTGGAAGAGACCGGCAAGTATTCGGTCAACGCCTGCACCAGGCCAAGGAAAATCGCTTGGAAGAAATTCATGAACCCTCTTTATGTTCGTAGAAATATGGTTTCGTCTGCTTTTCCGTGACCAAGAGTAGCGAGAGGGGTCTAGTTTTCAAGGCATTCCGGCATAGTTGTCTCAAACCATGCACACAATGGAGCCAAAAAGTACGCCGGCATGTCCGGCATGGGGAGAAAGGCTCATCGGCATGGGCAAATACCGCAAAAGCAGGGCATTCAGCCCCGAAGGTTTCTTTGAATGCGAGGGACGCGGCCTCAAATGGCTCGGCGAGGCGCAATCGCAGGGCGGCCCACGCGTGGTCGACGTATACGACTGGGGCAAGGATTATCTCGACATTGAACGCGTGAACGCCTGCGGTCCGACCATCCAAGCCGCGCGCGATTTCGGTGTTGCGCTAGCTCATATGCATGATGCCGGTGCCGAACATTTTGGCTCCGCTCCAACTGGATACGACGGCACCTGCTATTTCGGGCCGTTGCAGGATCCCGTCCCGATGGATACCGGTGCCTGGGATGATGTGGCCACCTATCTGGCGGACGGCAGATTGCGTCCGATGGTACGACTCGGCATGAAACGTCGCGAACTGACCGACTATGACATGGAACTGACTGAAGCCGTTATCGACGCCTTGCCCGACATCCTAGGCAAGGCCGCCAACGACAAGCCCGCACGCGTGCATGGCGACCTGTGGAGCGGCAACGTCATGTGGACTGCTGATTCCGGTGACGTCGAAGCCGTGCTTATCGATCCTGCGGCTCACGGTGGGCACCGTGAGGAAGACCTTGCCATGCTCGACCTGTTCGGCATGTCATATCTTACGGACATCCTCGAAGGCTATCAGTCGGCGCATCCGCTTAAGGCCGGATGGCAGGACCGCATCACATTGTGGCAGCTCTACCCCATTGCAGGACATTGCGTGTTCTTCGGTGGAGGATATGTGAGCCGGTATCGCGCCATGTGCAGGTCGCTGCTCAAATAGGCGGGAATCACCCGCCACGCCAGATGTGAAAGAAGTCCGTATCCCAAGGTTATGAGTTGGGATACGGACTGCTTTTCATATGTCCCGTATTCGATTGGATTGCGAAAACTAGCGCAGCGCGTCCTTCAACTTGGAGAAGAACCCCTTCTTCGCGCCGGACGACGGACGGGACTTCACGGCAACATGCTGGGCGTCCGTGTCGTGCATCTCGCCGAACCGCTCAATCAGCTCCCGCTCGTCATCGGACAGCTTCTTAGGAATCTCCACCACTACGTGCGCCACCAAATCGCCGCGCTCGTTCTTGTCGTCGAGATGCGTGACGCCGAGGTTCTTCAACGTCACGGTATCGTCCGGCTGGCTGCCGGCTGGGATATCCAGCGTCTGCCTGCCGTCGAAGGTGTCGATTTCGACTTCGTGCCCCAATACGGCCCAACTCATCGGCACCTTGATCCAACAATGCAAATCGTCGTCATCACGAGTGAACATGCCATCCGGCTTGATGCGGATATCCACATACAAATCGCCCGCGACGCCGCCATTTTCGCCGACCTCACCCTGATTAGCGAGACGCAGACGGGTGTTGTTCGCCACGCCGGCCGGCACCGCGACGCCGACATTGCGGGTGACGCGCACGCGGCCATGGCCGAGGCAGGACGGGCACGGCTTCTCGATGACCGTTCCATGGCCTTCGCAGCGTTCGCATGGCGCGGTGGTCATCATCTGGCCGAGCATGGTGCGTACCACGCGCTGCGCATATCCCTGACCGTGGCAGTCGGGACATTGTGTGGGCTGTGTGCCGTTCTGGCAGCCGGTGCCGCCGCATTCCTGGCACAGGCCGAACGTGTTGACCTTGACGTGCGTGGTGTCGCCGAACACCGCCGTCTTCAAATCGATGGTCGCGGAAACAAGCGCATCACGCCCCGGCTGGGTGCGCGGAGTCGGTCCACCGCCGGTGCCACCGAATCCGCCACCGGTGAACATGCTGAAGATGTCCCCCATATCGCCGAATCCGCCACCGAATCCGCCACCGTGCATGCCGCCCGCATTCGGATCGTTCGGATCGACGCCGGCATCGTACATCTGCCGTTTCTTAGGATCCGACAGCACATCGTACGCGTTGTTGACTTCCTTGAACTTGTCTTCGAATTCCGGACCTGCGATGTCGGGATGGTATTTGCGGCTCATCTTTCGATACGCCTTTTTGATCTCGTCGTCGCTTGCCGAACGGTCGACGCCCAGCACTTCGTAATAGTCCGTCACGATTATTCTTTCTCCCTGTTGGTTCTGCGTGTCATTGTGCCATAAGGCGGGGTCAGTCGGCCGGCTGACCTTCATCGTGGGCGAGGAACGCCGTCAGATATCTGGCGACCGCCCTCACGGCGGCCATGGTCGCCGCGTAGTCCATATGCGTCGGCCCGATCGATCCGACGAATGCGACCGGTTCGCCCGCCTGCTGCGTATCATCACCGCTTTGATTTTCCGTCTGTGATGATGCGGCCGCATGCGTCGCGCCGTCCGTGGCGGCCGCGGAGGTACGTCCGTAGCCACTGGTTACCACTGAGGCGTGCAGCAAACCGGGCGTGTGCGTTTCGGAACCGATCGCCACTCCGACGCCGTCGGATTGCGTGGTTTCGCTCAGCGAGCTCATCAACTTCATGAGCACCACCTGCTCCTCCAACGCGTCGAACAGCGGGGCTAGGTCGGCCATCGTGCGTTGATGCGCAAGCCGTGAAGTGCCCGCCATGTACAATTCGCTCGCGCGTTCGTCATCCGCCATGCCATCAAAGGCCTGCGCAAGCGTTTCCGCAAGCGTGCTGATCGCATGGTATTCCTTGCGCGCTCCCATCTGTCGTACGCAATCGGCCGTGCGGGTCAGCGAAACGCCGGAGCATTGCGTGTTGATCTCGTTGGTCAGATGAGTGAGCGTCGTCACGTCCGGCAATTTCGTGACGTTGAGGATATGCTGCGCGACACGGCCAGTATCGGTGATCACTACGGCAAGCAGCGTATTAATGGACACTGGCACGATTTCGATATGCCGCAATGTCGACTTCGACAGTGACGGCGCAGCCACGACGGCGACCTGTCCGGTGATCTGCGCCAGCAGCCGGGCGGCCCGCTGCAGCGTGTCCTGCAGATTGACCGATCCGGACAGAAAGCTGTTGATGCCGCGGCGCTGGGCCTCCGATAGCGGAACGACCGTCGCCAAACGGTCGACGAAGTAACGGTACCCTTTTTCGGTCGGCACCCTGCCGGCCGAAGTGTGCGGCTGAATAAGATAGCCTTCATCTTCCAAGGCCGCCATGTCGTTGCGCACGGTGGCGGAGCTGACGCCGAGGTCATGATCCCGGGTCAGTGTGGTGGAACCCACCGGTTCCTGAGAACGGATGTAATCCTCGACCACGGCACGCAACACCAGCATGCGTCTTGATTGCGCCATGCGCGCCTCCTTATGCATAGGTGTGTGCCGGTACGCCTTATGTTTGACGGTGCTGATGAGACGTACCCGGAAAACTTCTTTTAATGTTTTAGCACTCCGCGCCCGGAGTGCTAATTGGTTCGCTTCCAGAGTAGTTTCCTTCATGCGGCAAAGCCTTGCGGCGACTGGCATTGGGAGATATATCGACAAACGAACATCTGAAGTTCACGCGAATGTTAATTGTGAGCGCTAACAGCACACAAATTACCAAAACACGCCAAAATTTCACCACAACGTCACCTCACATCGCTACTATGGGAAACGCAATGTGAGGGCGTCGAGCGCTCGGCACAAGCCGGATACGCGGCCCGACCAATTGGAAGGAAAGTAATCCATGACCGAATTCAAGGAGACCGAGCTGGACGAACGCGCCATCAAGATGGCCAAGGTCCTGTCGGCCGACGCGGTTGAGCGTGCGGGACACGGCCACCCGGGTTCCCCCGTCTCCCTGGCGCCTATCGCCTACACCCTGTACCAGCACTTCATCAAGCATGATCCGAACGACCCCAACTGGGAAGGCCGCGATCGCTTCATTCTTTCCGGTGGCCACGCCTCCCTCACCCAGTACGTCCAGCTGTACTTCTCCGGCTACGGCCTGACCCTGGACGATCTGAAGAACTTCCGTGGCGGCGCTGACACCCGTACCCCGGGCCATCCGGAATACGGCCTGACCCCGGGCATCGAAATGACCACCGGTCCGCTGGGCCAGGGCTTCGCCTCCGCCATCGGCTTCGCCTATGGCCAGCGTTTCCAGCGTGGCCTGCTCGATCCGGAAGCTCCGGAAGGCGAGTCCCCGTTCGACCACAACATCTGGGTCATCTGCGGTGAAGGCGATATCGAAGAGGGCATCTCCGGCGAAGCCGCCTCCCTCGCCGCCAACCAGCAGCTCGGCAACCTGACCGTGATCTTCGATGCCAACCGCATCCAGATCGAAGGCGACACCAACCTGGTGCTGGCCGAGGACGTGCTCAAGCGCTTCCAGGCATACGGCTGGTACACCGACGAGTTCAGCTTCATCCAGCCTGACGGCTCCTACAAGGAGGACGTCGAAGGCCTGGCCGACACCATCACCAGGCCCGCGCCGCCGCCCCGAGCCAGCCGAAGCTCATCAAGGTCGATACCCTGATCGCATGGCCGACCCCGGGCAAGACCAACGACCCGTCCTCCCACGGCTCCAAGCTGGGCGCCGAGGCCGTCGCTGGTCTCAAGAAGCTCCTCGGCTACGACCCGGAGGAGTCCTTCCACGTTGACGAAGAGGCCTCGCCCACGCCCGCAAGGTCGCCGAGCGCGGTCTCGAAGCCCACAAGGAATGGGACGAGAAGTACGACGCATGGCGCAAGGCCAACCCGGACAAGGCTGCCCTGTACGACCGCATCAAGGCCGGCGAGCTTCCGGAAGGCTTCGACAAGGCCATCGACGACCTCGAGGCCACTTTCGAAGTCGGCAAGAACGTCGCCACCCGTGGCGCTTCCGGCTCCACTCTGAACGCCATCGCAGCCGTCATGCCGGAACTCTGGGGCGGCTCCGCCGACCTCGGCGGCTCCAACAAGACCGACCTCAAGGGCGCTGAGACCTTCGCCCCGGCTGAGTGCGCCACCAAGCAGTGGCCGAACTGCAGCAAGTACGGCCGTCAGCTCCACTTCGGCGTGCGCGAGTTCACCATGGGCACCATCACCAACGGCATCCTGCTGGGCTCCCACACCCGTCCGTACGGCGGCACCTTCTTCATGTTCTCCGATTACGAGCGTTCCGCCGTGCGTCTGGCCGCCCTCATGCAGATTCCGAACCTGTACGTGTGGTCCCACGACTCCGTCGCAGTCGGCGAAGATGGCCCGACCCACCAGCCGGTGGAGCATCTGGCTTCCTTCCGCGCCATCCCGCAGCTCGAGGTCGCTCGTCCGGCCGACGCTTACGAGACCGCTGAAGCCTACCGTTACTTCTTCGAGAAGAAGAACACCCTGCCGACCGCTATGGTTCTGACCCGTCAGCGTCCCGGTTCTCGCCGAGACCGCTGAGAAGGCCAAGGACGGCGTGAAGAAGGGCGCTTACGTGCTCGTCGACACCGAGGGCACCCCGGACGTCATCATCATGGCCACCGGTTCCGAAGTCCAGTGGGCTGTGTCCGCTGCCAAGACCCTGGCCGGCGAGGGCATCAAGGCCCGCGTCGTGTCCGTGCCGTGCGTGGAATGGTTCGAGGAGCAGGACGCCGAATACAAGGAGGCCGTGCTTCCGGCCGCCGTCAAGGCCCGCGTCTCCGTCGAGGCCGGCGTTGCCATGCCGTGGTACAAGTACCTCGGCTCCTACGGCAAGCCGGTGTCCATCGAGCAGTTCGGCCTGCAGGGTGATGGCGCTCAGAACATGATCGATCTGGGCATCACCGCCGAGCACGTTGTGGAAGCCGCCAAGGCCTCCATCGCGGAAGTCGAAGCCGCCAAGTGATGATACGGGGAGGGACACGACAGCATGTGCCCCTCCCCTTTCACCGATAAACAAGATTTGATCCAAAAAGGTATCAAGGAGAAAAAACAATGACTGAAGCAACTCAGCGCACCTCTGACTCCGGTGTCTCGATCTGGCTGGACGACCTGTCCCGCTCCCGCATCGAGTCCGGCTCTCTGCAGGATCTCATCGCCAACAAGAACGTTGTCGGCGTGACCACCAACCCGTCCATCTTCCAGAAGGCTCTGCACGAGGTCGGCCCGTACGATCCGCAGCTGAAGGAACTGGGCAAGGTCGACGTTGAGACCGCCGTGCGCGAGCTCACCACCACCGACGTGCGCAACGCCACCGACATCTTCCGTGAGGTTGCCGAGAAGTCCGATTTCGTTGACGGCCGCGTCTCCATCGAAGTGGATCCGCGTCTGGCTCACGAGACCGAGGCCACCGAGAAGCAGGCCGAGGAACTCTGGGCCAAGGTGAACCGTCCGAACGCCATGATCAAGATTCCGGCCACCCTCGAAGGCCTGCCGGCAATCACCGCCACCCTGGCCAAGGGCATCTCCGTGAACGTCACCCTGATCTTCTCCCTGGAGCGTTACGAGCAGGTCATCGACGCCTACATCGAGGGCATCGCCCAGGCTGACGCCAACGGCCACGACCTGAAGCACATCGGCTCCGTCGCTTCCTTCTTCGTCTCCCGCGTGGACACCGCTGTGGACAAGCTGCTGGAAGCCAACGGCTCCGACGAAGCCAAGGCTCTCGAGGGCAAGGCCGCTGTGGCCAACGCTCGCCTGGCTTACGAGCTGTTCGAGAACAAGTTCGCCAACGATCCGCGTTGGGCTGCTCTCGAAGCCAAGGGCGCCAAGAAGCAGCGTCCGCTGTGGGCCTCCACCGGCACCAAGAACGCCGCATACTCCGACTGCAAGTACGTCGACGAGCTCGTTGCTCCGTTCGTCGTCAACACCATGCCGGAGAAGACCCTGAACGCTCTCGCCGATCACGGCAATGGCGCTCCGTCCATCAAGGGCACCTACGAAGAGTCCCACGCCATCATGAACAAGCTCGCCGATCTGGGCATCAACATCAAGGATGTCACCGACAAGCTGGAAGCTGACGGCGTCGCAGCCTTCATCAAGTCCTGGGACACCGTCCTCGCCGACGTCCAGGCTGGCATCGACCGCGTCAACGGCTGAATCATTCGCTGATACAGCACCGTTAAACGGATAAAAGCCGAGAGGTCTCCATCTTTTGATGGAGACCTCTTTTACGTATGCCGGAATAATACGCGCAGAAGACATACGGAAAGACAAAAAGGCCGCGATATCAAATCGCGGCCATAATCGAAAGAAAAGCGAACCGGAAATCAAGCCTGCCAATACGTGCTGAAGAAGTCGCCGATCTCGCCGATGGTCTCCTTCAACATGCTGATACGAGGCAGATAGACCACACGGAAGTGGTCCGGCTCCTGCCAGTTGAACGCACCGCCGTGGCTGATGAGGATATGCTTGTCATGCAGCAGGTCAAGCGCGAACTGCTCATCGGAATGGATGTTGAACTTCTTCACATCGATCTTCGGGAAGATGTAGAACGCCGCTTTCGGTTTGACCGCGGTGATGCCTGGAATATCGTTGAGCATGTTGTACACCAACTCGCGCTGATCGTAGATGCGGCCGCCGGGCACCAGATAATCCTTGACGCTTTGATGGCCGCCCAATGCGGTCTGCACCACCGACTGCGCAGGCACGTTCGAGCACATACGCATGTTGGCCAGCATGTTCAGACCCTCGATGTAATCCTTGGCGAGACGCTTGTTGCCGCTCAGCACCATCCAGCCGACACGCCAGCCGGCGATCATATGGGACTTCGACAATCCGGAGAACGTCACGCAGAACAGGTCAGGCGCAAGGGACGCGATGGAGATGTGCTCCAACCCATCCATGACCAGACGGTCGTAGATCTCATCCGAGAAGATCATGAGCTGGTGCTCTCGCGCAAGATCGACAATCTGCTGAAGCACTTCCTTCGGATACAGCGCGCCGGTCGGATTGTTCGGATTGATGATGACGATCGCCTTGGTCTTGTCGGTAATCTTGGAACGCATGTCGTCGATGTCCGGATACCATTCGGAATCCTCATCGCAGACGTAATGCACCGCGGTTCCGCCGGCCAGATTCACGCAAGCTGTCCACAGCGGATAATCCGGCGACGGCACGAGTACCTCGTCGCCGTTGTCCAGCAACGCGGATAAGGACAGGTTGATAAGTTCGCTGACGCCGTTGCCGGTGTAGATGTCGTCGATGGACACGTTGGGGATGTTCTTCAGCTGCGCATACTGCATGATGGCTTTGCGCGCGGAGAACAGGCCCTTCGACGGCGAATAGCCTTCCGTGTCGGGCAGCTGCTGCGACATGTCGTAGACACTTCATCCGGCGTGCGGAAGCCGAACGGTGCCGGATTGCCGATATTGAGTTTCAGGATGTGCGTGCCGGCGGCCTCCATGCGCGCGGCCTCGTCGGCGACCGGTCCACGGACGTCGTACAGCACATTGTCGAGCTTGTGGGATTTCGTAAAAGTGCGCATGGTTCTTCCTTCTGTCGGTTGCTCGGATGCATCGTCAACATGGTCGGGCTGTTCACCGGCAAAATCCGGCAAAATCGCGGCATGCTCTTCCATGGGAACATCCTTGCCCATCAGCCAATCCTCGTTGACCCGCAGATACGCGGCAAGGAAATGCGCGATATCGGCACGGGGAACGGTTTTGCCACTGACGTATTGGCTCATATGGCTTTTGCCGAGCTTGATATTGAACTTTTCCGCAGCATGAACGAAATCAATCTGTTTAAGCTCGCGTAATGCCATGGCATCATTCAATCTGGTCGAGAATGATTCCGTCATGCCTATCCTTCCAGTTCAATTTAAACAAAAGCTAGTTCAAAGAATAGCACGACAGGGCACCAAGAAAGACAAAGAGTTCAATTTTGGTGGATGTGTTTCATGCCGCTGCATGAATGAGTTCAATTCCGTGAAAAGACTCCATGTGGGGGGCGGTCAAAGCAGATTGTTCTCAACCCATTGGGCCACGCCGTCATCGTTGTTCGAAGGGCAGATCTCATCGGCGATTTTCAACACGTCAGGATTCGCGTTGGCTACGGCCACTCCCCTGCCGGATTCACGAAGCATGGCGATGTCCACCAAATCGTCGCCGAATGAGACGGTCCGTGACAACGGCGTCGACATGCGATCGGCGAGGATGCTCAATGCATGCTCCTTATTGGCCTGCGGATTCATCAGCATCCACAGCGAGCCTTCGGAGATATGCACGTCGAAATCGTCGGGGATGAGCCGTCCCACACGCTTCCACTGCTCCTCGTTCGGGAACAGGATCAGCTTGTCCGCGGTGCCGTCCGGAACGTCATCGAAATCCGTGTATCGCCAGGTCTGCGTCTTCCAGTATTTCGTGACGTCGAAATTCGTGTACCTGACATCATCCATGACGATGCCCACTTCCATGTCAGGCAGTTCCTCCAGCAGGTACTTGCAGACCTCGCAGGCCCTTTTCGAAGAGAATCCGATCTTCTGCAGATGTCCGTCCTTCGGCAGTGTCGGTGAGGTGAGCATATCGTAATCGGACGAGACGGGGTTGAAATCCAACAGCGCCCCGTTGAGATAGGCGACGGCGTCAACCGGAAGCTTCTGCACGAACGAGTAGCCGGTGCTGACCGGTCGCGCAGTCTCCACCACGAATTTGATGCCGGCGTCGTGCATGCGGTTGATGCTGTCAATGGATCGTTGCGTCAGGAAACGGTCCTCGAAAGTCTCTCCGTCGTGCAGCAGTGTGCCGTCCAGATCGGCGACGACCATGGTCACGTCATCATAGGTGTTGTTTGTCGAAGTCATTTGAATCCTTTGCGGGAGCAATCTAGCCGGAGACAAGTTTGGCCCATGACCGTGAAGCCGGTCATGGGCCAAACCAAATTACGTCAATCAGATGAGGTTGAATTTCGTCATCAGACCGAGGGCGATGATGATGGCCACCCACAGCAATGCGATGATGACGGTCCAACGGTTCAGGTTCTTTTCCGCGACACCGGAGGAACCCGCATTCTGGGTGAGTCCGCCGCCGAACATGTCGGACAAGCCGCCGCCCTTACCCTTGTGCATAAGGATAAGCAAGGTGAGCAAGAGGCTGAGGATGACAAGAAGAATCTGCAGCACAAGCTTGACAGTAGCCATAGCGGACACGGGTGAACCTCCAGTTCGTAAACACTGTTTCTGATCATAGCGCATGGTGTTGAAAAAATCGAGCGTCCAACCATGCTTTTTAAAAGTTTTCAGGCGGTTGTTTCCAATGTCAGCTTGCAGATGCGTGTGAGTTCATCGACCTTCAACGCGGAGCCGCCGATCAGGAAGCCGTCCACATCCGGCTCGTTGATCAGTTCCACCGCGTTTTTCGAGGACACCGAACCGCCGTACAGGATTCGCACCGTTTCGCCGACCCGTGTTCCGAACGTATCGGACAGGTCGTTTCGGATCGCCCTGGCCGCGTCCTGTGCCGACTGAGGCGTAGCCACCATGCCGGTGCCGATCGCCCATACCGGCTCGTACGCCACAATCAGCTTCGCGGCCTCCTCATCGGACAGGTCCCGCGTCACGTCGTGCACCTGGCCGACCGCGAAATCGAGCTCTATGCCTTTGCGCCGTTCCTCGTAGCTTTCTCCGACGCAAAGTATCGGCTGCATGCCGGCAGCAAGCACGGCCCTCACCTGGTCGACGATGTTCGCGTCGTCTTCGGGATGGTATTTGCGTCGTTCCGAATGGCCGACGATCACGTACGAGCAGCCGAGATGGGCGATCATATCGGCGGAGACGTCGCCGGTGAACGCTCCCTGCGAGGTGACTGAGACGGCTTGGGCCCCGTAGCGGATTTTCAGATTGTCCGATTCGACGGCGACCTGCACGCTGCGGAGTGAGGTGAATGACGGCATCAATGCGATTTCGCAACGTTTGTAGTCGAAATGGATGGCCCGAAGATTCCATGCAAGCTGCTGTACGAAATACGTCGCTTCAAGATGATCGAAATTCATCTTCCAGTTTCCGGCCACCAAAGGAATCCGTTTCGGCCCCATAATATTCGTCGTCTCCCGTCCGTGCTCGTCAAAGCGAAAGGTCGTTCTTGTGACATTGTATGCGAAATACGCAAAAGGTGCTCCCCCACCCACTGATGAGGAAGCACCCCTTCATGATTCTGAGATCAGTCGAGCACCTTCAGGCCCGGCAGTTCCTTGCCCTCGAGGAACTCGAGGGAGGCGCCGCCACCGGTGGAGATGTGCGAGAAGCCATCCTCCGGGAAGCCGAGGTTGCGCACTGCGGAAGCGGAATCGCCACCACCGACGATGGTGAATGCGCCGGCAGCAGTGGCATCGACGAGAGCCTGGGCCACGGCCTTGGTGCCTTCAGCGAAGGTCGGGACCTCGAACACGCCCATCGGGCCGTTCCACACGACGGTCTTGGAATCGACGATCTTGTCGTGGAAGAGCTTCTGGGATTCCGGACCGATGTCCAGACCCATCTTGTCGGCCGGAATGGCGTCGGCGGCCACGACTTCCGGAGCGATGTCCTCATCGGATTTCGGGAAGACCGGGTTGATGACGACATCGGTCGGCAGCACGAGTTCGACGCCGTTCTTCTCGGCGCGCTCCATGTAGCCCTTGACGGTTTCGATCTGGTCCTCTTCCAGCAGGGAGGTGCCGACCTCGTAGCCCTTGGCCTTGAGGAAGGTGTACGCCATGCCACCGCCGATGACCAGACGGTTGGCCTTGTCCAGCAGGTTGTCGATCACGCCGAGCTTGTCGGAGACCTTGGAGCCGCCGAGCACGACGGTCAGCGGACGCTCCGGGTTCACGGTGGCGCGGGACAGTGCCTTGACTTCCTTCTCGACCAGCAGGCCAGCGGCGGCCGGCAGATCGGCGGCGACGTGTAGTTGGAGCCTGTGCGCGGTGCACGCACCGAAGCCGTCGGACACGAAGACTTCGCCGAGGGCGGCGATCTTCTTGGCGTATGCGGCACGCTCCTCCGGATCCTTGCTGGTCTCTTCCGGATTGAAACGGACGTTCTGCAGCAGCACGACATCACCATCGCTCATCGCGGCGACCTTGGCCTGCGCGTCCTCACCGTAGGTATCTGCGGCCAGCGGAACGGTGATGCCGAGCAGCTCGCCGAGACGGGCGGCGACCGGAGCCAGGGACAGTTCCGGAACGACCTTGCCCTTCGGACGGCCGAGATGAGCCATCAGAATGACCTTCGCACCCTGTTCGCGCAGAGCCTTGATGGTAGGCAGGGCGGCCTTGATGCGACCATCATCGGTGATCGTGGTGCCGTCCAGCGGAACGTTGAAATCGGCGCGAACCAGAACGCGCTTGCCCTTGAGATCTCCAAGATCCTTGAGTGTCTTCATGTATATCCTTTCCTAGCCGCTTGTAAGCGTGGAATGGCCATATTGCCACTTACGCATAATACAAGCCCAAACGAACAAAAACACCATACGACGGAAAAGTCGCATGGTGTTTTGTTTCCGGAAACGAAAATCAGGCCGCTTGACGGCGTGCCTTCTCCGTTTTCTCAGCCAATTGCAGCAGTCGACGGATACGTCCGGCGATCGCGTCCTTGGTGATTGGCGGGTCGGCGAGACGGCCCAGCTGCTCAAGGGACGCGTCGGCATGGTCGAGTCGGAGCTGGCCGGCGGATTTAAGATTGTCCGGAACGTCATCGCCGAGGATTTCAAAGGCCTGGCGGACCTTATCGCAGGCTTCCGCGGCGGCCTTGGCGCTACGGCGCATGTTGGCGTCATCGAAGTTCGCCAGACGGTTCGCCTTGCCTCGGGCCTCTCCGTCGGAACGCTTTCCGGTCCATTCGCGGGCGGAATGAGGGGCGCCCATGAGGATGAGCATGCGTTCGATGGCATCGGGGTCGCGCAACGTCACACGTTCGGAGCTGCGCAGCTTACGCGGCTTGGCGGTGATGCCGAGACGACGCGCGGTGGAGACCAGCGCCAGCGCGGCCTCATGATTCGGACATACGATTTCGAGATAGCTGGCCTTGCCCGGGTCGGACAGGTGTCCGCCTGCGAGGAACGCGCCACGCCAGGCGGCCTTGATCTGGGCGATCTTGCCGTTGATGATGTCGCCCGGCAGACCCAGCACCATGTTTTGGTGTAACGGCTGTACAGGCCGGTCTGCAGCACCAGAGCCGCGCTGCCCTTGGGGACGCGGACTATGAAGCGCTGCACCACGCCGGTCGGCGTCTGCCTGGAAACGGGGGTAAGCGTGGCTTCGTGGCCGTACAGATTTCTGATGGTGTCCTGCAGCCATATGGCCGCGTCTTGGGAATCAAGCTGCGCCTGCACGAGAATGTGGTGATCCACCGAGTGCAAACCATTGCCGAATCGAATCATCGCAGTCGCCTGTGCCTTTTTGGCGATGGGCAACTCGTTGTCGATTGCGGCCAGCTCGCTTTTGACGTCATCCAGAAGAGCCAAGAGCCAACCTCCTACTTTCCTGTTCTTCCCTATAATTTCAGGCGAGTCGCGGACTCGACCCGCACTGCTACCGGCTTACTGTGATACCGAATAACTTGGACAAAGCCGGCAGCTTTTCTTTGTATTTGGATACTGTCTTCTCACAATGCGGTCATCAATCGGCCGAACGCTTGTCCAGCTCGCGGGCCGATACGGAGACCGTGAGACCACGCGCACGCAGGCGCTTGGCCAAGGCCTCGCTCATGGCCACGGAACGGTGCTGGCCGCCGGTGCATCCGAACGCGATGGTCACATAGTGCTTGTCTTCCTGCGCATAACCTTCGATGGCGATGGCGATGGCTTTCTCGTAGGCGTCAAGGAACTCCTCCGCGCCCTCGCTGGAGAGCACGTAGTCGCTGACCGGTTTGTCCTTGCCCGTCAGCGAACGAAGCTCCGGCACCCAGAACGGGTTGGGAAGGAACCGGACGTCCGCCACGAAATCGGCGTCTATCGGAATGCCGTATTTGAATCCGAAACTGAAGATATGCACGGAAACCGTGGTCGGTCCGGAACCAAGCAGACCCTCGTACAGTTTCGTGGACAGCTGATGGATGCTCAATGCCGAGGTGTCGATGACGATGTCGGCGTGCTCTTTGAGGTTCTTCAGCAGGTCGCGTTCCTCAAGGATGCCGTCGATCAGACGATTGCCCTGCTGCAGCGGATGGGGCCTGCGCACGGATTCGTAGCGCTTGATGAGCACCTCGTTGCTGGCGTCGAGGAACAGGATGCGGGTCTTCACCCCAAGATCGTCCAGATGGCTCAGCACGGCGGACAGGTCGTCGAAATAGTCACGTGACCTCACGTCGATGACCGCGGCGAGTTTGTGGATGTTCGAACCGGAGCTGGTCATCATGTCCACCAGCGGGACAAGCAGTTTCGGCGGCATGTTGTCGACCACATACCAGCCCATGTCCTCGATGCTGTTGGCCGCGTGGGACCGGCCCGCGCCGCTCATGCCGGTGATGAGCAGCACTTCGAAGCCTGCGGCCGGAGAAGGCGCGCTCGTATGCCTGCCTGCCTGGTTGACGGCGTTGTTCTTTTCGTTCATCACAGGGCCTCCTTAAGCGCGGAGCGCATGGCATGCTCCAATGCTTCGACTTTCTGATGGCTGGTGGGCTCGGTCGGCGGATCGTTGTCCCATATGCCGGTCATCAGCCAGACTTGAATCATGGCTTGGTACAGCAGCATCTCCTCGCCGCCGATGGCGGTGCCGCCGCATGACCTCCAGGCCTGCATGAGCTTGGTCGGGCGGGGATCATAGACCACGTCGAGTAGCGTGCCGTTCGTGACTATGCCGGCTGAGGCAAACGCCTCGGCGATCGGATCGGCGGCAAGGCCGGGGATGGTGTTGATGACGACGTCCGCATGGGACAGCAGATTCACCGCATGGTCCATGGCGACGATGCTTATGGAGCCGACGCCCATATGGCTTTCCGCCAATGGTTCAAGCGCCTCGTTCTTATCGGGATGGCGTGCCACGACGGTGACATGTCCAATGTGGGGCATCTCGGTGCAGGCCGCCAAAGCCGAGGTGGCGGTGTTGCCATTGCCGATGATCACCGCCTCGCCGTCTTGTCCAGAATCCATCCGCATGCCACGTGCCCGATACGAGTGCTCGAAGGCGAGCTCAATTCCCTTCACATCCGTGTTGTAGAGCCTGATCGCAGGGATGGCGGCGTTCTTATCGTTCGCGCCAGACCAGTCGAAGACGGCGGTGTTGGCCACCTTCAGCTCTTTCGCCCACGCGTTGCATGGCACGCCATATGGCTGGATGGTCTTCTTCAACGGCATGGTCAGGCTCAGTCCCGCCCAGATGGAATCAAGCGACTCCAAAAAATCCTCAAGCTCCGTCTCGCCGACCTCGTGCCTGCCATACGACCAGCTGTCAAGTCCTAGAGCTCGATAGGCCGCATTATGCAATACAGGGGAAAGCGAATGCGCGATGGGTTTGCCAAGGACCGCGCACCGATGGTCCACCTCGGTCATGTTCCCTCCCTTACTCTCACCATTCATCATGCTAGCAACGCAGAAGCGATTGCTCGTTACAGATTCTATTTCTTTTCATCTTTCGGACTGTTTCCATCCGATTTCACTGTTCGGAGGGCATCCTCCGCCTTCGAAGCAATGTCAACGGACGAATGCAATGCCTGGTAAATGTTCTCGGCCTTGGCATGGCCGATGCCTTTGACCTGTTCGAAATCCTCCACGCTCGCCTCACGCATGGCGCGTACGGAGCCGAAATGGTTGAGAAGCCGTTTCTGATAGCTTCGCCGATGCCGGGAATGTCGTCCAAAGCGGAACGCAAAGCTCCTTTGCGTCTGGTCTGACGATGGTAGGTGATGGCGAAACGATGCGATTCGTCACGCACCCGCTGCAGCAGATACATGCCTTCGGACTGACGTTTGAGGATGATCGGATAGTCGTCATCCGGCACCCAAACCTCCTCAAGACGCTTCGCCAATCCGCAGACGGCCACATCGTCCACGCCGCAGTCGGCAAGCGCCTTGGCCGCCGCCATCACCTGCGGTTTGCCGCCATCGACCACGACCAGATTCGGCTTATAGGCGAAATGGCGACGGTTGGTGTTCTGCTGCACGGCATCCGTTTCAGGACCATTCGTGCCATCCGACCTATCATTTTGCGTGGCCATCCGACGCTCGTTGTCCATGCTTTCCCCGGAATCGCCGGCGATGTTGCCATGGCGGAAACGACGGGTCAACGTCTCATACAATGCGCTCAAATCATCCAACGCGCCCTGCCCGTCCGCACCTCGGATGGCGAAACGGCGGTACTCCGACTTTTTCGCGATCGCGTCTTCGAACACCACCATGGACGCTACCTGGAACGCGCCGCCGACCGTGTTGGAAATGTCGTAGCATTCAATGCGCAACGGCGCCTGTTCAAGCCCAAGAGCCTTCGCCACATCGTTCATCGCATCGGAACGTGCGCCCATATCGCTGATACGGCTCATCTTGCTGCGTGCCAACGCCTGCTTGGCATTGTCGTTGGCACGGTCCATAAGCTGTTTCTTGTCGCCTCTGCTGGCTACACGGATGGTGACGGCCGCTCCACGCAATCCGCTTAGCCATTGCTCAAGCCCTGCGCTGCGCGACGGTTCGATTGGAACGATCACCTCACGGGGAACAGGCGCGATTGGAGCCAGCAGGTCGGCACGTCCCGTCTGCTCCTGACGTTCGTTGCGTTCCTTCGTGGCCTGCGCACGGGCGATAGCATCCGTTGCGGTCACGGTCTGTGTCGAACCGATCGCATTGCGCTGCTCGGTCACGACGGTCGAATCGGAGACGGCCGCGCTCTCCCCCGTGGTTTCCGAATATACCTGAGTGATCAGATCGGCGATCAACTCCGCGTCGCTCACATCTTCGACTCGCTCCACACTCCAGTTACGTTCGCCGCGAATTGATCCGGACCGCACGAAGAACGCGTGCACGCTGGCTTCAAGCTCGTCGGACGCGATGCCGAACACGTCGGCGTCGACATCCGAATCGAACACGACGGCGTTCTGCTGGACCACGGTCCCGAGCATTTGGATCTGATCGCGCAGCCGGGCCGCCTTCTCGAATTCCAGTTCGGCGCTCGCCTGCTTCATGTCGCGGGTCAGTTGGGCGATATACGATTTGCCGATTCGGCCGGTCATCACGCCGACAAGCTGCTCGCACATCCTGCGATGCTCGTCAGCGCCGATACGGTTCACGCATGGAGCGGAGCATTTGCCGATCGATGCCAACAGACATGGACGGCCCGTCAACTGCGCCTTGTGGAACACGTTCTTCGAGCATGTGCGCACGGGAAACGTCTTCAGCAATGCGTCGAGGCTGTGCCGAAGATCCCATACCTTGGCGTACGGGCCGAAATATCTGGTATCGCGACGTTTGCGGCTGCGAGTCACCCATACGCGTGGGATGCGTTCGCCTGATGAGATGGCCAGATACGGGTAGGTCTTGTCATCGCGGAACACCACGTTGAATCGTGGGTCGAACTCCTTGATCCACGTGTATTCGAGTGTGAGCGACTCCAGTTCCGTACCCACTACCGTCCATTCGAGGCTGCGAGCCGTCAACACCATGGTCTGGGTGCGTGGATGCAGCTGATAGAGCGGCTGGAAGTAGTTCGTCAGCCGGTTGCGCAGGTTCTTGGCCTTGCCAACGTAGATGACGCGCCCCTCGCCGTCACGCCACTTGTATACGCCCGGCTGCGCGGGAATGTCGGAGGTTTTCGGACGGAACAGGTCGCGAGTATCCCCCAACAGGGGCGCGCCGTTCTTGTTCACTCCCCTGCCGTCGGATTGGGTGCCGGCGTCCGATACTGCGGTTTCCCGTAACGCATCCGCCGTTTTGCGCCACACGTCCGGACTGTGTCGTTCGAAATCAGTCACAGCATATCCCTAAGGAACTTGCCCGTCCACGACTGTTCGCATTGCGCGACCTGCTCCGGCGTGCCTTCGGTGACGATGGTGCCGCCGCCGTCACCGCCTTCCGGCCCCAGATCGATGATCCAATCCGCGGATTTGACCACGTCGAGATTGTGCTCGATGACGATGACGGTGTTGCCCTTGTCCACCAATCCCTGCAATACGAGCAGCAGTTTGCGCACGTCCTCGAAATGCAGGCCGGTGGTCGGCTCGTCGAGGATGTACACGGTTTTGCCGGTGGAACGCCGTTGGAGTTCGTCGCGAGTTTCACGCGCTGCGATTCGCCGCCGGACAGCGTCGGCGCCGGCTGGCCGAGCCGGATATAGCCGAGACCGACCTGCACCAGGGTGTCCAGGTAACGCGAGATGGACGGGTACGCCTTGAAGAACTGCGCGGCCTCCTCGATGGGCATGTTCAGCACGTCGGCGACCGATTTGCCGTTGTACTTCACTTCGAGAGTCTCGCGGTTGTAGCGCTGGCCGTGGCATTCCTCGCAGTCCACGTACACGTCCGGCAGGAAGTTCATTTCGATTTTCAACGTGCCGTCGCCGTGGCATGCCTCGCAGCGGCCTCCCTTGACGTTGAACGAGAACCGTCCGGGACCATAGCCGCGCACCTGCGCTTCGGGCGTCTTGGCGAACAGCGTGCGGATTTTGTCCCATACTCCCGTATAGGTGGCGGGATTGGAACGCGGAGTGCGGCCGATCGGATTCTGGTCGACGTGGATCACCTTGTCGCACTGGTCCACGCCTTCCACGCGCGTGTGCTTGCCGGGCACGATGCGCGCGCCGTTCAGCTTGTCCGCAAGCACCGGATAAAGGATCTGGTTGACCAGCGTGGATTTGCCGGAACCGGACACGCCCGTCACGCAGGTGAACACGCCCAGCGGGAAATTGACGCTCAGGTTCTTGAGGTTGTTCTCGCGGGCTCCGACCACGCGCAGCTGCTTGGTCTTATGCGTCTTGCGGCGTGCGGCGGGCACTTCGATCTTCCGTCGGCCGGCGATGTAGTCGCCGGTGATGGAGCGTGGCGCTTCGGTGATTTTTCTGGCGGGGCCGGAATACACGACCTCGCCGCCATGTTCGCCGGCGCCCGGACCGATGTCGATGACCCAGTCCGCGTTTCTGATGGTGTCCTCGTCATGTTCGACGACGATCAGCGTATTGCCGAGGTCGCGCAAATGATGCAATGTGCCGATCAGCCGTTCGTTGTCACGCTGATGCAGGCCGATGGATGGTTCGTCCAGCACATACATGACGCCCACCAGGCCGGAGCCGATCTGGGTGGCCAGTCGGATGCGCTGCGCCTCGCCGCCCGACAGGGTCTTCGCCGCACGCGACAACGTCAGATAGTTCAGGCCGACATCGTTGAGGAAGCCGAGTCGTGCGCGAATCTCCTTGACGACTTCGCCGGCTATCTGCGCGGCCGAGCCTTCGAGTTCTAGGCCGTTGATCCATGCGAGGCTCCGTTCGGCGGACATGTCGCACACGTCCGCGATGGACTCGTCGCCCACGGTGACGGCAAGCACTTCCGGACGCAGACGCCGCCCATGGCACGCCTGGCATGGCACCTCGCGCATGTATGACTCGTAATACTGCTTCATTCTGGTCGGAATCGGTTTCGTCATGCCGGCGCATCAACGTGCGCACCACGCCTTCGAAACCGGTGGAATACTCGCGCATGCGACCCAACGGTTGCGGTACGAGACCTGCACCTTGAAATCGCGGCCATACATGATGGCGTCGCGCGCGTCCTTGGGCAGATCCTTCCAAGGCGTGTCCAGGTCGAAGCCCATCTCATCGCCGAGTCCCTCAAGCACATGGCGGTAGTATTCGCCGGTGCCTTTGGTCATGCCCCACGGTTCGATGGCGTTCTCGTTCAGCGTCTTGTCCGGATCGGGAATGACCAGTTCGGGGTCGATTTCCAGCTTGTATCCGATACCCGTGCATTCAGGGCAGGCGCCATACGGCGCGTGAAGGAGAAGGTGCGCGGTTCGATCTCGTCGAGTTCCAGCTGATGGCCGTTCGGGCAGGCGCGTTTCTCGGAGAACGGCTTGCGGCGGTCCGGATCCTTCTCGTCCAAATCGACGAAATCGGCGACGGCCACGCCTTTGGAAAGCTTCAACGCCGTTTCGATGGAATCGGTCAGACGCTGGCGGATACCGTCCTTGACCACCAGACGATCCACCACCACTTCGATGGTGTGCTTCTTCTGCTTGGCGAGCTTGATGTCATCGGACAATTGCCGCATCTCACCGTCGATCAGCGCACGCGCGTAACCATCGCCACGCAGCAGTTCGAGCAGATCCTCGAATTCGCCCTTGCGGCCGCGCACGACCGGCGCGAGAATCTGGAAACGCGTGCGTTCCGGATACTTCAGCAACGTGTCCACCATCTGCTGCGGTGTTTGCGCGCTTACCAGGGCGCCGCATTCCGGACAATGCGGAATGCCGGTGCGGGCGAACAGCAGTCGCAGATAATCATAGATCTCGGTGATTGTGCCGACCGTCGAACGCGGATTGCGGTTCGTGGTCTTCTGGTCGATCGAAACCGCGGGGCTCAGCCCCTCGATGAAGTCGACGTCCGGCTTGTCCATCTGCCCCAGAAACTGGCGCGCGTACGCCGACAGCGATTCGACATACCTGCGCTGGCCCTCGGCGAACAGCGTATCGAACGCCAACGAGGATTTGCCCGAACCCGACAGGCCGGTGAACACCACCATGCGGTTGCGAGGAAACTCCAAGTCCACGTTCTTGAGATTGTGCTCGCGAGCGCCTTGATGGTGATTTTGAGGTCGTTGGTAGTGGGTGAGGTCTGCTATGAGTGAGTCGCCTGTCGTTTTCATGGGGGCTTTTTTGATTTCGCGTGTGAGGAATGCGTCGCTGGTGAGTACGCGTTCGACCACGACTTCGTTGTGTGTCGTGTTGTTGCGTTTGGTTGTCATGGTGTTCTTCCGCTTGGTGTTGCCTGTTCTGTTGTATAGGATAGCGTATTTTTGTTGTGGTTTCGAACAGGTGTTCTATTTGGTGTTGTTGTTTGGTATGTCGTTGCCGGGTATGTCGATTGGCCAGTGGTGTTGGTCGTGCAGGATGGTTGTGGCGTCGCGTATGGGGATGCGTTCCTGTTCGATGCGTAGGTATTGGATGTCTGTTCCTGTGCAGAGTGTTTCATAGAGTTTGCGTTCTTCGGTGGTGAGTCCGGGTGTGGGTTGTGGGGTTTGTGTGGTGAGGGGTTTGTTTTTGGTCGTCAGTTGGGTGCGTATTGTTCGTATGTCCGGTATGCGGTGGTGTCCATCAGTATGGATGTGCATGGGATGCCGGTGGCGCGTAGTTTGGAGAGGATGTCGAGTCCGTTGGCGTCCATGTCGCCCCAGTAGATGATGTTGGGGATGGTGGTGAGCCATGGCAGGAGTGTTGTGATGTGTGATGTTGCGGCGTATCCGTTGCCGAGGATGCAGATGGCGTGTTCGACGGTGGGCATGGCCTGGTAGGTGTCTTTGTTTTCGATGATGATGGCGTGTTCGATGTCGGTTGGCTGGTTGCGGACCCATGGTTGGGTGACGATGAGGTCGGGTTGGTCGTGGTGTTCGGCGTCCATGAGGCGTAGTCGGAGTTCGTTCGGGCGTTCCTGGAAGGTGAGGTTGTCTTGTCCGGTGAGCTGGCATATCGCTTTGCGGCGTTGGGAGTTGGGTGCGCCGAGCCATTTGGCGCTGAATCCTGGGATGGGCGCCATGCGTGGGGTCATGGTGTGGCAGTCGTGGTTTGCGAAGTAGTGGGCGGCTTGGATGACGAGGTGGAAGTCGGTGTCGTCGTGGTCTTTGAGGGTTTTGGCGACGTTCATGGCGTTCGCCGGTTCGAGGCCGAATTCTTTGGCGAGCGCGCTCATGCGGTCGTGTTCGCGTAGGTAGCGTTCGCGGGTTTGTTTGGTGGCGATGCGGAGGGCGGTGTCGAGGTCGGGTATGGTCACGGAGTCGATGAGCGGGCTTTTTTGTTGGATGAGTCCGCTGGAGACGATTTTGGTTTTCTCGCTGGTTTCGCAGTGGTGTTGCCGCGCCCAGTCGCGGATGGTTTCGTTTTGGGCGCGGATTTGGTTGTAGTGCTGCTCTAGTTCGGCTTGTTTGGGCAGTCGGATGGTTTTGCGCAGCGGCCAGGATTCGTCGGTGTCGTACATGTGCCTGGTGAGGTGGGCGTCGACGTATTCGTCGAGTTTCCGGCGGATGTCCGTTTCGCCTGTGGTGTTTCTGGCCGCTGCCATATTATGCCTCCGTCGCGGGTTGCGTCTGCTCGACGGTGGCGTCTTGTGTTTCGGCTTGCGTTGCCGGCTCGCGGTCGAGCTCCTGCAGGTACGAGTTGCCGGTTGCGGGATCCTTGTATGCCACGTACGCCTTGTCTGCGATGCTGAGGATCTCGGCGGTTTTGCTTTCCGGCGCGGATACGATGATCTGGAAGCCGAGGCGCGGCAGCACGGTCAGGGCGCGTTTCGTGTAGCGTCCGTCGGCTTTGATGAGGGCTTCGTCCAGGAACAGCGTGGTGTAGGTGGGCTTGCCGGTCAGGTCGCCGCCGAGCAGGTAGATCAGGGCCGCGCCGTAGACGAACGAGGTGAGTTCCTGCAACGCGCCGCCGGACTTGCCGCCGGTGGAGCTGATGCGTTCGTCGGGCAGATCGTTATGGTGCACGATCGCGTAGAACGAGCTGCGCACGCGTGGATCGAGGTTGCGCGCACCGTATTCCTTGATGCCGTTCGTGTCGCGGATCTGGCCGAGTTCCGCCTGGAGCCTGCCGATGAACGTTTCGCAGCCTGCGAACGCCTTGCGCGTCTCCATGGGATTGCTGCGCGCGTTGCGTGTCCAATCGTCGAGCTTCGACATGATGCGGCCCAACGAGGATTTGAACTGCCGGTCGATCGGGTGGAAGTCCACGTGGAGCGAGAGCCTGCCGCCGCGGGGGCCGAACTGTTGGCCTTTGAGCATGCCGTTGATGCGGTCGAGCTGCTCCCTGACGTTCTCCTCGTCGGTGTTGAACGCGCGGTTGAGCTGTTGGAAGCTCATATACAGCTTTTCGACGCTGTTCGCATACTCCTCGTCGGTCGCGGCGCGGGTGACGAGCATGTTGAGGTTCTTGAGCTCGTCAAGGAAATACGGATAGTCCTCCACGCTCGCCATGACGGTGTCGCCCTCCGTGGAATGGTGCTTCAGATAGTCGCCCATGGCGCGTTCCGTGTCGGCGCGCAATTGGACGGCACGCTCGTCGATCTGCTGGAGTCTCGCACGCACGGTGTTGCCGATTCTGCGCAGCACGCGCACGTCGAACGGCGCCGTCCCCTCACGGTCGAAACCGCCGGCGATGCGCTGCGGCCGTTCCTGCGGACGCGACGTGTCGAAACAGGTCTCATACGTGTCGGCCAGCAGATTCGACACCATGTCGGACAATGCGGCATCGTCGAAATCGGAGTCGCCATGCATGTCGAGCCATGCCTGTTCGGCCTGGACGGCATGCTGCGCGTTTTCCAATTCCGCTTCGGCACGGTACCTGTTCTTGCCCTCGTCGTCCTTCTGCCGTAGCAGCTGTTTCAACTCGTCCTGCAATTGTGCCAGTTCCGGATCGCTTTCGATCCGTTCGATCTGCAGACGGATCCGTTCCGCCTTCGTCTCGAGCCCGTCCACGTCGATCTTGCCCCATGGCAGATCCGCGACGGTCAATGCGAGCTCATGCTCGTCCTGCAGCAGAGTCATGGCGTTGGCCATCTGCCTGCCGCGGCGGTCGGCGTCCTCCACGCCCGTTCCGCCCCGTCAAGCTGGCGTTCCAATTCGGCCAGATACCGTTCGTTCACGAAGCCGATGACCTGACGCAGGCCTTTGACGCCATGGAATCCACGGTCGCCGGATTTGATCTGCCCGTCGACCTGCACCTGCCGTTCGGCCCGGTCCATGTCGTCGATCGCCTCCACGCAACGCGCGTCGAACCGTTGCGACGCGGTCTGCTCCTTCAACCATCCGACGAACGGCGAATCCTCCTTGTACCGCAGCTTCGACGACATCCACCCCTCGTTGCAGGCCGAATCGTATTGCGCGTCGGTATCGACGAAACGCCAGGCACGCCGCGTCATACGCGTCGGATCGATCGCGCTGACCTTCGCGGCGAACCCCTGCTCATGCCGCTTGTCCACGAGAATGGTCTGCGCGATGGGCGCGTACGTGACGTCCATCGCCAGACGCCATTGCTCGTCCCCCTCGTCCACGTCCATCAGTTCGGCCACGTACGGCAGTTCCGTCTCGTCCAAGCCAGTCGCCCGTGCGATGAGCGTGCGCGCATGGTCCATGTCGTCGCTGATGCGCGTCCTGTGTTCGATCTTGCGCCGGTAATCCTGCCTCAACAGGTCGCGTTCGCCCTGCCGGGCGTGACGTTCCACCACCATCCGCTGGTATTCGGATCGCGCGTCTTCCAAACGCTTGTCGTACGTATCGAGCGACAAGGCGAGCGCGGCGCATTTGGCGTTCCATGTCTGCTCGTCGGCGGGGAGTCTGCCTTCGACGCGTTCGAACCGTTCGGCGATGGCGTGCCGTTGTCTGCGCGCCTCGTCGGCGTCCTGGCGTGCGCGTTCGAAGTCCTTGCCGAGTCGCTGCAGGCTGCCGCCGTCGATGCCGTTCATGCGTTCTTTGACGGCTTCGATTTGCGTGTCGAGTTCGTCGATGCGCTGCTGAGACCGGTCGATGGCGTCCTGGGATTCCTTGGCTTTGCGTTGCGCCGATGGCAGTCCGGCGCGTACTTCGCTGGCCATGCGCGACCATGTCCATGCGGCGAGCGTCGTCTCGCCTTGCTCGCGGTCGGGGTCGATGGGCGTGTATTCGCGGCGTTCGCTGGCTTGTTTGGCGTATTCGCCGTAGCGGGCTTGTATGTCCTGCAGGATGGCGACGCGTTCCATTTTGTCTTCCATGCTGTGGAAGTTCTCGCTGAACCGGTTGTAGTCGTCGACGGTTTCGCGGGCGAGCCGGATGGATTCGGGCACGTCGAGCACACCCTGTTTGAAGATGTCGTCGAGTTTGGAGGGCGCGTCGGCGGATTGGATCTTGTGCAGGAGCCTGCATGCTTCGGCGCTTAGGCCCATGTCCTGCCAGATGGAGGCGTGGAACGCCTGCGCGTTGACGTGCGTCGTGCATCCTGGGTAGGTCTGTTCCATCAGTCCTCGCGTGAATGACGTGTCGCGGTGCCGGTCCATGAGGCGCGGGTCGATGGTCTGGTTCCAGGTGACGTATTGGCGGCGCAGTCCGTCCGGCCCGTCGCCTGCGGTCAGGTAGAGGAATTTTGCGCAGGACAACAGTCCGCCGTCGCTGCGGTTCGCGTATGTGTCGACGATCGCGCCCCAGATGTTCTGCGGGGTGCCGTCCGCGTCCCTGCCGCGCAGGAAGATCGGGGTCTCACCGTTTTCGCCGTCGCTGATGCCGATCATGCCGCGCAGGTACGTGTAGTCGTTGCGTTCCGAACGTCCCGAATTCGACGCCTTATTGTAGGGGGTGCCGGATGGGTAGAGCAGCGAGATCTGCGCGTCGACGAGCGTGGATTTGCCCGATTCGCTCGCGCGGCGAGCAGGGTCACCGGCATCGCATCGTCCATGGACGGGCGGAATACGTGGTAGCCGCCGTAGGAGCCCCAGTTGACGATCTGCCGGCTTTGCAGCATCCAACGGTCGGAAACGATTTTCATACCGTCTTCCATCAGTGTTTCCCCCCATCAAAAGCGTCATCGGCCGAATCGAAATCGAACGCGTCCTGCTCGACGCCGGACGAAACCGTCCCGGTCGAATCGGAAGTATCGCCACCATCCGCGCCGATGGACGAATCGTCATAACCATCGCCATCCGCGTCTTTCATACCATCGCCGTCCGTATCATCGGAGCCGAGCCACCGGTCGGCGAGCTTCTGGTCGAGCACCATCGGCACCAATGGCGTGAGCACGTACATGTTCTCGTCCCCCGTTTCCGCGAGATACCCGTAGGTGCGCATGCGCGAGATGACGGACGTGATCTTCTTCGCCGTGCCCTCCTCGTCGTTGCTGGCCGTGAGGAAGCCCGCTCCCGTGGCGAGCAGCGCGCGGATGTCGTCGAAGCTGATGAGCCAGTCGCCCGGCTTCGTCTTCTGGTTCTCGTACTCCAGCACCTTGATGCGCAGGGCCGCGAGCGTGGCGGCCTCCTCGCGGGTGAGGCTCACACGCGTCTTCAACGAGCGGATGTTCGTCTCCGCGTCCGTGACCGGCGACGCGTACATGATCCGGTATTTCGTGTTGTCGACCAGTCTGAGCATGTCGTTGTTCAACGACCGTTCCACGGCCTCACGGTACTGGCACGCCCTGTCGTACAGGCTGCCGTCGATGTAGCGTTCGCGTTTCAGCGCGATCGCGGCCATACGCGCCTCAAGAGGCATGTCTCCCGTATCCCCGTCGAACAATGCCGGCCTGTCCCTCGTCATATCCGGCCCTTCGGACGGCATGCCGGATTCCGGGCCTGTCTCCTCTTCGATGCCGACGCCAGTGTCGAATCCGTCGGTGTTGTCCGTCATGCTCATCCCTCCTCGATGATCTCGTCAAGCGCCGCCTCGGTGGTGAGGATCGGCCTGGTGCGCCACACGCGCTCGCCTCCGTCGATGGATACGCAATGCCATGCCACGGTTGCCGGTCCGTCCTGCGTGCGTAGGGCGCTTAGGAAGCCGATCAGCTCGCTTTCGCGCCGTTCCTCCCGGGGCAGCCGGTTGAAGCTCGCCGCGAAATCCACGAACCTGCCGTCCGCCGTTTTGACCGGATCGCGCCTGATGAGTCCGATCATGTGCGTCAGCCGCGGGCCGCACATCTCGACCATGGCCTTCAGGTCCGGCGCGTCGACGTTCGTCGAAGGCGCGTCGTCCAATCCGGCCGTGGCCGCGCGCGCCATCGATTTCGCGGGCCTGGACGGCAATGCCTGGAATTGCGCCGTGCCGGCGTCCGTACGGTATGGGCGTTCGTCCGAGCCGGGGTGCGTCTTCGCGTCGTCGCTGGCCCGCACGAACAGTCTGTGGAGCTTGTCGAGCATGGTGCGGTAATGCGTGTCGGTCTGCTGGCGCACCAGACGGCTCACCGCCTCGTCGGATATGCGGATCTGCCGGCGCACGTCCTCGATGCCCTCGTAGATGCGTTTGAGTTCGGCGCGTACCTGGGCGAGCAGGATGCCGGGCTCGCCCTCGAGATACGGGTTCTGGGCGATGTCTCGCACCGCCTCGTCGATTTCGCGGCGTCCCTCGTCAGTGACGATCACCTGGAACGCGTCCTCGAAACGCCGGCCGCTGTCGGATTCGTGGAACGACCTGTGGTATTCGTCATGGTAGGTGCCGAGCGCCTGCTCCACGCTGATGGAGCCCGACTGCATGCTTCGGCGCAGATTGTCGCCGTTGTCGCGTTCCTCGAGCGCCAGTTCGCGCAGGTCGATCGGCACGCCGCGCAGCGTGTTGTGGATGACGCCGATGATGTCGCCCACCTGTTGGGAGGTGAGCTTGTCCAACGTGTCGCTGTGCTTCAATTCGTCGATCTGCTTTTGCCGCTCCTCGATGTCGCGTTCGAGCAGGCGGATGCGTTCGCGGGGGTCGGCGGTCAGCTGCATGCGCGCATGCTCGATCTCCATGATGATGCTGTTGGCCTGCGCGCCGGACAGCGCTTTCGTGGTGTCCTCGAGCCGGTCGAGCGCCTCGATCGCACGGTGGGCGCGCGCCGTGAGACGGTACAGGTAGCGGTGCGATGCGACGTCGAGCGAATTGGCGAGCCAAGCGTAGTCGCCCTCGCCTTCCTTCGTCAGCTGCTGCAGGATCGTGTGCGCGGCTTCCGCGGACGTCTGCCCTTCCTTGGGCGTGTAATCGCCCGTTTCCGCAAGTCGGGTCAGACTGCGGGAGAACCGTTCCTCGACGATCTCGCGTGGCAGCTCGCCGGTGAGCGGGTCGAACGTGGAGCGCAGCAGCGCGACGTACAGCATGGAATTGCCGCGCAGCAGCAATCGCAGCACCCCGGTCTCATACACGGGCCGGAGCCGTTCCATTTCCCGTCTTACATCCGCCAACGGCGTCCCGTCCTTCCCTTAGCCACAAGTTTCCCGATGCGCATCCATTGTAAGATAGCATGTCCGTTTTCCCGTGATCGCGGCGGGAAAACCGTCCGGCGCGAACGTCATTTGAAGATGACGTAGCGGCACAGCAGGAAGCCCCAGACCGCCTGCATGCCCATGGTGACGATCTTGACCGCCATGGTGGGCCAGCCGAGCAGTCCGGGGATCCAGGCCATCATCAGGTTGGAGAACAGCAGGTTCCAGCAGTACATGGCCACGAACATGGCTATCGAACGCGCGTAGTTCGACGAGGATTTGAATGTGACGTTGCGGTTCATGACGTAGTTGAATGAGCCGGAGCAGAAGACGGCCACGGCATTCGCCAGACGGAACGGCAGGCCGGCCAGCTGAAGCACGGCGAACACGCCGAATTCCACGAAGGTCTGCATGGCCGAAACGCCGCCATAGCTGAACAATTGTCTGACGATGCCGTTTTTCGGTTTTCCGTCCGTCGGCATGCGGTCTCCTCCCGGTCGTCTCAAACGCTACGGCTGGAAAGCATAGTCACACATGTGGCTACGGACGCGCCGGAGGCGTTTCGGCCCGGCGGAATGAAAAAACGGAAGGACGCCCCTTCCGGAGTTTCCGGAAGAGGCGTCCCCCACGTTTTCGGATCGTGTCCGCTCAGATGCTCATCGCCATGAGCTGGGCCGCATACTCCTCCACAAGCTCGCTGTCGCGCTCCGTCCAGGAATGGCTGGCGGAATCGTCCGGCACGAAAGTGGTGTCGATGTCGATGTTCTCGTTCATTTCCTTAATACCTCCGTTCGTCCCACTTGCCCCCGGCGACATTGCCGACTTTCATGGAACAGGCAAAAGTCTGGACCATAAACGCGTTCGATGCAAGAGCGTGTTCACATCGTGGTCAAACGTTTTTCCTCCACGAGTACATGCCGTGTCTCCGGCGTGAAGACGATACGATGGAGGCATCCCTGCCACCAACCAAAGGAGGACGATGATGAGCGACGAACGCAATGAGGCCGAACCGATCGAACTGGGATACATCGAGGACCTCGGGGACATGATTTCCGTTCAGGAGGGGTCCACCGTGTCCCGCACCGTCATGCAGAAGGCCGGAGGCAACGTGGTGCTGTTCTCCTTCGACACGGGCGAGGAGCTCAGCGAGCATACGGCCGCGATGCCGGTGTTCGTGCAGACGCTGAAGGGACGGCTTAAGGTGACGGGCAACGGCAGGACCGTGGAGCTTGTTCCGGGAGGCCTGGCCTACTTTCCCACCCGCATCCCGCACGCGATATACACCGAGGAGCCGTCCGTCATGATGCTGACGATGGTCACGCCGGCACGCGACAACATCGGCGACTGAAAAACAAGACCGCCGGCATCGGATTCCATTGGATTCGACGGTGCCGGCGACTGCCGGAAATACAAGAAAAGCTCCCTCCCGGGAGCTTTCGTTTTGTGGAGCGGACAACGGGACTCGGACCCGCGGTCTCAACCTTGGCAAGGTTGCGCTTTACCAACTAAGCTATGTCCGCATGTTTTCCACCTTGGTGGGCAACGAGTTGAAAATATACAGGAGCGTCCGCCATCGCGCAAGCCCGGCGTGTCGCGTTTTTTGCGGCGCCGGACTCGCGGCAGCTCCGCACGACGGTCAGACATAGTCGTACGGCATGCGCTTTTTAACGCGCCAGAACACGATAAGCGCGATGCCGAAGAGCAGCGCGTAGAAGCCACGGTCCGTCCACAATCCGTAGACCGCGCAATACAACACCAACGCGCGTAACGTATAGAACACGATCCTGCGCATGCCGGAACGCTCCCTGGTCTCCACCGTCATGCGCGTGAAACCGCCGCCCAACGTGCGGCCGGCGCGCCTCCACGGAATGATCCCTTCGAACAGGACGAACATGACGATGGTGGCCACGGCGGAGACGGCCGCATTGACGTTGTTCGCGCGGTTCACATCGAACAGCACGCCAACCAGATAGATAAGCGCCGTGACGGACAGCGACGCCGTTTCGACAAGGAACAGGTCGATCGCGAGCGCCACGCAGCGGCGCACGAAGCCTGGCTCGGTGGTGATGGCGTCTTCATCGATGCGCTGTTGGGGTAGGAAGTGGGTGACAATGCTTCCCATGGCGTAGCCGAGTATGCCGCCGAGGGTGTTGGTGATGAGGTCGTCGACGCGAATAGGCGGTAGGCGCATGGGGTAGATGCCCCAGATGCCGGTCAGCTGGGTGGTTTCGATGAGCAGCGAGGTGAGGAACATGGCCGGCAACGCCGTGGCGAATTTCCAGCGGAAGACGCGTTTCATGAAGTAGCCGAGCGGTAGGAAGAACACGACGTTCATGGCCAGTTGCATGACGCCTGCGATGCCGTCGGTTCGGATGTCGTGGATGAATTCGAATGGGTTGAGTTGTGGCCTGAGATGGTGGGCGGCGCAGTAGGTGGCCGGGTTTTCTGGCATTGGGTACATGGTGAAGCATGCGAGCGCGATGAGGTAGAGCACCACGAGATATGCGGTCAGTGCGGAGGTGAAGCGTAGCCGGTTGTCGCGGTGGTAGAGCAGTGCGAGCACGGGCAGGGTGAGTAGGAGTGAGAGGAATGGCCAGATTGCGATGGCGAGCGCGAATGGCTTGCTGAAGTAGAGGACGTATGACATGGCCGGTTTCCTTTGCTGGGCGTGTGGGATGCGCGTGGTGTGTGCGTGGGTTTCGTTTCCGTTGTTGGTTCAACGGTAGTACGGCTGGTCGTGTCCGTGGCATCGTCCGTCGTATTCATTCCTTGGCGTAAATGTTGGGGTGACTCATCCTCTGGTATGAGATGGCCCGGCGTGTTTCTTCGTGTCTTTTTCCTCTTGCTTTTCCGTTGGATTGCTTGGCGTCTGATCCGCGCGGAACCGATTTCGGACATCGTCTTCGCCGTCACCGCGGGAATCCTGTTCATGGCGTTCACGCCGAAACTGCTCAGCGAATAACGGAAGCTCCCCGCTTCCACGCGGAAGGCGTGAAAGGCGGGAGCTCTTATGGGAAGACTAAGGCGGATTTTAAATCCGAGGAATAGTCACCTTTTTGGCACCGGTCATGTAATGCCAGAGATCTTCCGTCCCCGGAATAAGGTCATGCAGAACGCCTGATGTTTTTTCGACCGCTACGCTCGGTGTGCCCGGCACCGGATGGTCATCTGTTGAAGACGCGAAATCGAGTCCGATGATCCACGCATCGGCACTCTCCGCGGCACCAATCGCCTTCATTCCAGGATATTCAGCGAGAACGAGATTGATGGCATCGGTCAATATCATCTGACCCTCCTTGCAGCATTCCAGTACTGATTCGTCGGATTCGGCTTTATACGCTTTATACGCGTCAAAACGTCACCGTCCATGTTCAAATACCATGAGTCGTTTGCCGATCTCGTTTGCGGAGCGGGGGAATCATTCCGCCTGTTTGACGCGTTCCATCGTAGTATCCGTTGAAGGGCGTTCTTGTTGGTCTTGGTATCCATTCCTCTTATCACGTTTCCGCTGTATGCTTTAGGGAAAGCTGTTATATGGGAGGATCATGCGGACCACGAAAAGCAAGAAACCCATCACCGTCGCATCGGTATGCGTCGCCGCCGTGGCATGCGCTGTCGGCGCGTACCGGTTCGTCTACCTGCCACTCCGGCCTGCCGATGTCAGTCATGCTCGGATCAGCATCAACGCGACGGGCAAGTTCGACGAATCCCAGATCGACGGCGCGGTGAAGGCGGACCTTGCCAGGCTGAAATCCTGGAACGGTTGCCGCGTGGATGCCGTCCGATATGACGCAAAGCGTTCGGCCGCGCTGCTTGCAGCCGAACACGACGTCACGGCTTCCGGTGGCAGTTCTTCGATTTCCGCGGCCATTGACGAATACGGGATGGACAATGTGATTTACCTCTCCAATGACATCTCCTGCCATGCCGGCTCGCAGAACTCGTCCCAAGATGGCTGGGGAAGCTGGTACGCGTGGAATCCCGGTTCCGCGCGGGCGGAACACGGCTGGATTTTCATCGACGAGGGATATTAAAAAGTTCAACGGAATACCGTGCACCATGCCATGATGTTGAAACCATATGATGACGATTGGCTTTTAGTACAGCATTGATAAAAAGCGGGCCTACGCGTCCTGATCACGCGGAACGCAAACCCGCTTTCGATGGCATAGTCATCGCTTGGCTTATCTGGCTACTTGGTCGAGGAACCACTCATCATGACTGGCCGATTTTCCATCCGTTGCGTTCGCGAGCGTATGTGCTTTGCACGGATTGATGCCGCTATACCCGTGCGGATCTGCAGTCGTGCGACTCCGGCCAATCAGTCAAGGATGATGCCGGCTTCACTCATCTGCCGACGGGCTGCGATACCGAGTTCCTCACTGACCGGTTCGGTCAGGTTCTCGATGACATGCACTTCGAAACCCAGCTTCTTCGCGTCGAGAGCGGTCTCCTTGACGCAATGCGATTCGGCCAGTCCGACCACATCGACCCGTGTGATGCCCGCGGTCTTCAACCCGTTGGCGAGTGTCCTGCCCGCGGCCATGGCGGTGGAGACTTCCTCACGGGTGGGAATGCGGTCGGTGTTGTCCTCAAAGCCTTCGAAGCCGGAATATGAGGGGGAATACTGGCCCTTCTTGAAATGATGTTCGATGTTCAATGCGGCGATGGCGGGATGCAGTTCGGCATTGGCGGTTCCGGCCTTGCCGTGCACCGGCCAGGTATCCACGAAATCAGGATGTTCGGACCAGTGGGTTCCCGGCTCGATATGCCAGTCCTGCGTGGTCGCGATATATGCGTATTCGCTCCGGTGCTCGTTCACATAATCCGCGATACGTTCGGCGACCGCATTGCCTCCCTGCACGCCCAGTTCGCCTCCTTCGCAGACGTCGGCTGCACATCCACCACAATCAAAGCCTTTGCCATGCTTCTTCCCTCCTGAAAGGTTCCGAAACCACTGTAGCGAATCGATCACGTGATTGGATAATTCGTTTCATCCACAACGTCGTCGTGATATATGCGCCTTTCCCCACGGCCCATCCTATAATCTGAAGAGACGATGGCACGTAGGAAAATATGAGACCGGTGGAGCCGTTGCGCGTATCGAGCTATGCCACCGGTCTGTAGGTCGGTTCTGCCGGATATGGAAGTGTGGTTTTGTTAAAAAGCATGGATGATCTGATTGTGTCGGGGCTGCGCATCGATTGGAATATGCTGACTGATTCATACGTCAGTCGAATTCCCTCATTGCGTTCGATTGACGAACTTGAATTCCACAAGAATGTCACCTTTCTGGTAGGCGAGAACGGTAGCGGCAAATCAACCTTGCTGGAAGGCATCGCCGTCGCCTGCGGCTTCAACGCGGAAGGCGGCACGCGCAACTACCGTTTCAGCACATACGATGACACGTCGGATCTCGCCAAGGCGATGATGATATACCGGCAGTATGCGATCGGCCCATCAAGCTTCTTCCTGCGTGCGGAAAGTTTTTTCACGCTGGCGACACAGCTCGTGAATACAGTCGCGGATATGGCGACATGTCCCGTTTGCACGAGATGTCGCATGGCGAAGGATTCCTGGAGATACTCCTGTCCCACACGGGAAAGGGTCTCTATCTTATGGACGAACCCGAATCCGCGCTCTCGACACAGCGGCAATTGACTCTGCTGGAGCACATGTACCGAATGGCAAACGACGGATCGCAATTCATCATCGCAACCCATTCGCCGATTCTGCTCGGTCTGCCGGATGCGGAAATCCTGTCATTCGACGAAAACGGCGTCCATCCCTGCGATTATGAGGATACGGACAGCTATCAAATCACCAGGGTCTTCATCAACCACCGCGAATCACTGCTCCGGCATCTGCTTGGAAATGAAACGTGAGATGAGGTGAAACGGTTGCGGGTGTTCGCTATGATGTTCGATTGGCGTTTGAAGGAACACGAAAGACTAGAGGTATCACGGCATGGCGATTGAGGCGCAGGGACTTGAGATTCAGATCGGCGCGCGCACGTTGCTGCATCCCACCAACTTCCACGTTGCCAAGGGAGACAAGATCGGTCTGGTCGGCCGCAACGGCGCCGGCAAGACCACGCTGACCCGTGTGATCACCGGCGATATGCTGCCGACCGCCGGCAAGGTACGTGTCTCCGGCAAACTCGGCTATCTGCCACAGGACACGCATGCCGCAGACCCGGAGCAGACCGCACTGGACCGCATGATGAGCGCGCGCGACATCGCTTCGATCATCAAACGCATACGCAAGGCCGAAAAGGAAATGACCGATCCGGATCCGGATGTCATGACCAAGGCGATGAACCGCTACGACAAGGCCATGCAGGATTTCGAAAAGGCCGGCGGCTATGCCGCACAGTCCGAAGCGACCGCCATGGCGGCCAGTCTCGGCCTGCCACAGGAAGTGATGGGCCAGCAGCTGGGTACGCTTTCCGGCGGTCAACGCCGTCGTATCGAACTGGCCCGCATCCTGTTCTCCGACGCGGACACGCTGATCCTTGACGAGCCGACCAACCATTTGGACGCGGATTCCATCGAATGGCTGCGCGGCTATCTGAAAAAATACGAGGGCGGTTTCCTGGTCATCTCCCACTCCACCGAACTGCTTGACGAAGTGGTGAACAAGGTCTGGCATTTGGATGCGCAGCTCGGTCAGATCGACATGTATTCTCTCGGTTGGAAGGCATACCTGCACCAGCGCGTGGTCGACGAGGAACGTCGCCGCCGCGAACGCGAGGTCGCCGAGAAGAAGGCCGAACGTCTGATGCAGCAGGGCATCCGTCTGCACGCGAAGGCCACCAAGGCCGTGGCCGCGCAGAACATGATGCGTCGCGCGGAGAAACTGCTGGAGAACACGTCCGAGGCGCAGAAGAAGGAGAAGGTTGCTGACATCCGCTTCCCGGAACCGCGCCCTGCGGCCGCACGCCGATCATGGCAAAGGACATCTCCAAGGCCTACGGTTCGAACATCGTGTTCGCCGGCGTGAACCTGGCCATCGACAAGGGCTCCCGCGTGGTCATCCTCGGATACAACGGCGCTGGCAAGACCACCACCCTGCGTCTGCTCGCCCACCTGGAGGATCCCGACACCGGTTCCGTGGAGTACGGGCACGGCTGCAAGATCGGCTATTTCGCCCAGGAGCACGACACATTGGACCTTGACGCCACCGTGTTGCAGAATCTGATTCACGTGGCACCGGAACTTGACGACACGCAGGCTCGTTCCATCCTGGGCTCGTTCCTGTTCTCCGGCGATGACGCGCTGAAACCGGCACGAGTGCTTTCCGGCGGCGAGAAGACCCGTCTGGCGTTGGCCACGCTGGTGACGAGCCGCGCGAACGTGCTACTGCTCGACGAGCCGACCAACAACCTTGATCCGGCGTCCCGTGACGAGATTCTGAAGGCCATCGCCAAATACGAGGGCGCGATCGTGCTGGTCACCCACGACGAGGGCGCGGTCGAGGCGTTGAATCCGGAACGCGTGCTGCTCATGCCCGACGGCGACGAGGACCTGTGGAACGACTCCTACCTGGATCTGGTGGCCGAGGAATAATCCCACTTCCACCATTTCCGACACGCATATGGGAAAGCCCGGACGAATCAGATCGTCCGCTTTCCCATATTGAACGGTTCCTGTTACGCGGGAACCGGTTACGCGTGCACGTGTTTGGCGCTGTAGATGTCCGGCTCGACGTAGATCTCGAAATTGTACCAGGGCAACGCGGTGCGCACGGCCTTCTCGATCTTGTCGACGGTTTCCACGTCATAGTCGCGGTCGAGCTTGCTGGTCTGCACTTTGACGCACAGGAGGATGTCGTCCTCCGACATGTGCACGGTCTGCATGTTCAGCAATCGTTCGACGCCCGGCGTGGTGGTAACCGCCTCGACGATCTTCCCGCGCGTATCGGAATCCACGGCCTCGCCGATGAGCAGCGAACCGGATTTGAACGCGAGAAACAGCGAACCGACGATCAGCACCAGACCGACCATGAGACCACCCAACGCATCAAAAATCTCATCGTCGAGCAGAATCGCAAGACCAATGCCGAGACCTGCGAACGCCAAACCGATCAAAGCGAGCGTATCCTCCATGATCACCGAAGCCAGTTCGGCGGACTTGGTGCGTCTCCAGAAACGGAACACGCCCATATGCTTCGTGTTCGTGCGTTCCATACGCTCGTTGGCTTCCTTGATGCTCTGGTGCAGGCCGAATCCTTCCAGGCATGCGCTGATGACGACCACGATGAACGCGACAAGCAGTTCCATCCTGTTCACGTCACGCAATGCCGGATCGGCGCTGATCGCGACAAGCTTCTTCACCGCTTCGGACGCGAGAAGAAACCGCCGACGAAGAACAGCAGCGTGGCCACGACGAACGAAGCAAGATATTTGGCGCGATACAGGCCGAACGGATGGTCGCCGTCCGTCTTGCGCTTGGAGAAACGTCCACCCACCATCAATACGATTTCGTTGGAGCAATCCGCGATGGAATGTACCGACTCGGAAAGCATGGCGGACGATCCGGTGAAGAACGCCGCGAGCAGCTTCGCGATGGCGACACCGATGTTCGCACCCAACGCCGCCTTGACGGCCGCGCCTGATGTTCGGCTTCCCGCACCTCCCCCATGTTGTTCGTGGTCGTACTGTCGCCTGCGGGATCGCGCGATTCGCTCATTGCC
>ENA-OQBU01000007-OQBU01000007.1-human-gut-metagenome-genome-assembly--contig:-NODE-7-length-86981-cov-7.226886_pt1 | contig 86981 bp, 85 predicted proteins | sample MGYA00242492_ERZ504566 | MGnify/ENA primary metagenome ERZ504566 (study PRJEB26092, sample SAMD00036261) | human gut metagenome | host: Homo sapiens | study: EMG produced TPA metagenomics assembly of the...
CCTGAATCGGTGACGTTCACATTGCAGATCGATGAAAAGGACTCGCGCGAAGCTGCGGCGACGGCTGATACGAATTGGACTGCAACTTTCGAAACCTAGCTCCCGGTCACACGTATAAGGTGGTCGAAAAGGCTGTTGAAGGCTACGAAACTTCTTACAAGAGCCAAGACGTGACAATCACTGCCGACGAGCTGTGGAACGCCAATTCCAACGCGAATACGGCTGACAATGTGGAGGAGTGGAACGTCGCTGTCACCAACACTCACAAGAAGTCGACGTTGGCTGAAGGTTCGATCAAGGTGTCCAAGAGCATCAGCGGTCGTGAATGGAAGAAAGGTGACTCCTTCAACTTCACCATTGCCGGCTCTGACCCAGCCCAGAACGCTCCATTGCCCGATTCAGCTTCCGTCACGATCAATGCGAATACCGCAAATCACGAGGCGAGCTTCGGCAAGATCGTATACAAGACCGATGGCACCTACACCTACACGGTGAAGGAAACCAAGCCCACCAACGCCATTGCCGGCCTGCACTATTCCCAGGCGGAATACACGGTAACCGTGACGGTTCCTGCCGATATGGGCACGCCAACAGTGAGCATCAAGCAAGTCAAGGACGACAACGGCAAGACTGTTGATAATCAGTCTGCGAATGTCGCCAAATTCACCAATACGTATGTGGCGGTGTCGGCGTTGCCGTTGACGGGCGGAACCACGGATCGTCAATGGCTGCTGGTTGGCGGCTCGATCGGCGGACTCGCAGTACTGCTGGTTGGCGCGGCTGGCGTCTGGAACAGCAGGAAGCGTCTCGTCTGAGACGGTTCCTCGGGCTGGACTGCCCTACCAACCTTCACGGGGCGGTCCAGCCGCACATCACCAATTTTGTGGATCCGGAGCATGTTGGGCTTCAGATCCCGTTAGCAAAAACAAACACAGCATCAACAACACAATGAGAGGGGATTCTCATGAAGATGAGGAAACTTTTCGCCGGTATCGCTGCAGCCGCGACGTTGCTGGGCGGCATGGCCCTGAGCGCGGCAAGCGCACAGGCTGACGGCAGCGGCACTGTCGTCACTAGTAAGGTGAATTTCACATTCACTGCTCAGGACGCCAAGCAGCTGACCAATCGTAAGCTGGACGCCTACAAGATCGCTGACTACGTGCAGTACGGCACTGGTAGCAATGCAACGTACGGTGTGCAGACTGCCGACGGTGTTGACCGCGGTACTCTTAAGGCGGCACTTGAGTCTGCTACGGGCAAGACTGTCTCTGAAACCGGCGATCTGATGGCTTGGGCGCTCGCCGAAGGCGTGCTGTCTGTGGACAATTCTGCAGATGGTGCATGGAATAATAGCGCTTCCCGTAAGTTTGTGGAATCGCTGAAGACCACGACTGACAAGCTTGGTACCGCAGAAGAGGTTGATTTGGGTGCTGCCGCTAATGGCACTTCCGCTACTGTGACGCTCCTGCGGGCCTGTACCTGTTTGTGGACGCGGATTACTCGGTTGGCACCAATGGAGCTGCCACTCCGTCTATCGCAATCCTCGTTGGCTCCGGTAACGTTAAGGATGGCGTGCTGAATCCGCTCACTGAGGCAACTGTGGCCATTAAGAACCAGACCACTGCCGTGACCAAGAAGGTGAATGGAGAGGACGTCATCACCGCTTCCGTTGGCCAGAAAGTGACATACACCATTACGAGCAAGGTGCCGCAGAACACGCAGTACTACAGCGATTACGGCTACACCTACACGGATACCCCGTCTGCTGGCCAGACTGTGGATTTCGATTCCCTTAAGGTGACGGTCGGCGATAAGAGCCTGAACAAGGGTACGGATTACACCGTGGCCCAAAACAAGAATGGCACCTTCACCGTCACCATCAGTTCCATCCAGAAGCAGACCGCAGGTGCACTCATTACTGTGACCTATGCTGCCAAGGTTACTGAAGCGGGAGCCTCCGGAAGCAAGGCCGTGACTAACGCGGTCGTGCTCTCCGACAATGGTGCTGAAGCTACTGACAGCACTACCATCACCAATAGCGGGTTCTCCTTTACCAAGACCGACGCTCAAGGCAATCCGCTGGCCGGTGCTACGTTCACGATCCGCGTTCCGGGTGTGGATGGTTCGTTCACCGCCACCTCTGACAAGACCGGCACAGTGACCTTCAAGGGTCTTGCAGATGGCACCTACGAAGTCAACGAAACCACGGTTCCGAATGGCTTCCAGCAGAGCCTCAAGGCCAAGTTCAATGTCATCATTGAGAATGGTGAGGTCAAGTTCAGGGGTACGGATGTGTGGGGCCTGGCTCCGAAGGAGTCTTCCGATAAATACCAGGTCAAGAACGTGAAGAACGTCACCCAGCTGCCGCTTACCGGTGCTGCGGGCACGACCCTCTTCACCGTGGTGGCGCTGCTCGTGGCAGGTGCCGGCGTTACCGTCGCACTCAAGTCGCGCCAGCGCGTGCGCTGATACGCGCTCAATCGCTGAAACAATAAGCGAAAAAAACGAAATAAGCGGGCATTCGCGGAAACCATCCGTGGATGCCCGCTTTTCGTGTCTTTTCGTGCCTTTCCATACTTTTTAGGGGTGAATGTTTTGCACGGGGCAATACGGGATCGAAGCGGGTGAAATCCGGTATCAAACGGCGAAATCTGGCATGAAAAACATCCGCAAGTGGCAAAACAGGCATCAAAACATGCGTCAAACAAAGTAATCATGCAGGGGTTGCAGGTGGGGGCATCTCACGACAATGGCACCCTACAATCGCAAGCACATCCATGAAAACAGTGGAAAGGCGGGTGTCATGGCACGAGGCGGGGGAGCATTCAGCGACGAGGAAATCCAACTATTGCGCGGACTGCCAGCGGTCGCCAACGTAACGCGCAATCGCATCACCTACGCCGATTCGTTCAAGCAAGTGTGCACCATCCGCTACTTGACAGGCGAATCGCCAACCAAAATCTTCCGGGAAGCGGGACTTCCGCCGGATCTCATCGGATACAAGCGCATCGAACGGTGTGTGGATCGTTGGAACGTCGGCCATCAAATCCGTGACCGGCAGCGGCAACATGAGCGACAGCGAGATCATCGCGCAGCTCGTCAACCGGTATGAGCATGCGTTCGTGATGAGGCGCAACCTCGATAGCATCACCAACAGGACGATGGAACATATTCCCGTCAAAGCGCAAGGCGACGACGGTATCGACGTGGGAACCGCGAGCATCATCATCAAACAGCAGGCACGCCGTATCGACGAACTGGAGCGCGCGAACGCCGAACTGCGCGGGCAAATCGCCGCCACCGCCTGACCCAGACCATCGTTATGCCGCGTAAGTGTCTGATTCTGCAGAATCGGACAAGTACACAGGCAAAAACGGGTCTCAGTTGTCCGTTTCTGGTGAATCGGACAAGTAATGCGGCGAACGTGCGTTGCGGATGTCCGTTTCTCCAGAATCGGACAACTGGAGTACTGAAAGTGTGCTGTGGATGTCCGTTTCTGCAGAATCAGACAAGCGAGGCGCGATTTGTGTCGGACAGTTGGGCGTATCTCACTTATATGGCAGATTTGCTCATGCGTCATGAGCCATTTCGCTTATATATGGCAGTCAGCCTGCGGAAATACGCCCAAAACGTACCCCCTAAGTGGTGTTTTGCCGTGAGCAAGTGCCATATATAAGCGAGAAAGTAGCGGTCAACCTCGTGAATCTGCCATATATAGGCGAGATAGGGCGGCAGGGGGGTATGGCGAGGCGAAAATACGGGAATAAGGTGGTCGGCTGGGCACGGTTGACCACAAACGGGATGCGCCAGTGCCGCAAAATCTGCGTACGTGCCCAAAAACAAAGCTTCGGCGGGCGCAATGTGCGGTTCGCGGGGTAGGGTAGTGAACATTATGACTTCCGAGAACACCAATTCCGCGGGCTCAAGCGCCGCGCACATCAAATCCGTCGAAAGCCTCGACCAGAGCAATGAAATGGAGCGAGGCCTGAAAACCGCCATGTCCAGTTCATCGCCATCGGCGGCACCATCGGCACCGGCCTGTTCCTAGGCTCCGGCAAGTCGATCGCACTGACCGGCCCGAGCATCATTTTCGTGTATATCGGCGTTGGCTGATCATGTTCCTGCTGATGCGTGCCATCGGCGAAATGATGTACAGCGACCCCAGCCAGCACACGTTCATCAACTTCATCACGCGCTATCTCGGCCGCGGGTGGGGCAAGTTCGCCGGCTGGACGTATTGGATCGTGCTCATTCTGACCGGCATGACCGAAATCACCGCCGTAAGCACGTATTTCGTAACGTTCTTCGGCACATTCGGCATAGACCTGAACTCGTGGAAGTGGCTGATCGAACTGTGCTTCCTCGTGGCGCTCACCGGCATCAATCTGATTGCGGTGAAAGTGTTCGGCGAGGCGGAATTCTGGTTCTCCATGATCAAGATCACGCTGATCGTCGGCCTGATCGTCACCGCCATCGTGATGCTGATCATCGGCTTCAGCTACCCCGCCACGCACATCGAAGGCGTGGACGGCACGGTGTCGGGTGCCACGGTGAGCCTTACGAATATCACCGACGGCGTCCAGCTCGCGCCGAACGGTTGGATGAACTTCTTCATGAGCTTCCAAATGGTGTTCTTCGCCTACCAGCTCATCGAATTCGTGGGTGTCACGGTGTCGGAAACGCAGAATCCGCGCGAGGTGCTGCCGAAGGCGGTGAACGAGCTGATCATGCGTATTCTGATCTTCTACGTGGGCGCGCTGATCGCGATCATGGCTATTGTGCCCTGGCGTAACTTTCACGAGAATTCCGATGGCTCGTTCGGTTCGCCGTTCATCATGGTGTTCAAATATGCGGGTCTGATTGGGCCGCCGCCCTGGTGTTCTTCGTGGTGATTACGGCTGCCGCGTCGGCGTTGAATTCGCTGATTTATTCGGCCGGTCGTCACTTGTATCAGCTTGCTTCGGATTCCGAGTCGCCTGCGATGGCGCGTTTGGCTGAGGTTTCCGACACAAGGTGCCTGCGAAGGCGATCGTCGCTTCGGGTTGCATGATTCTGTTCTCCCCGATCATCAACGCGATTCCGGGTATTTCCGGCGCGTTCGTGCTATTCGCTTCGGCCGCCAGCGCTGTGGTGATTTTCATTTACGTGCTGACGATGCTCGCCCACCACAGGTATCGTCAGAGCAGCGATTTTCTACCGGACGGTTTCGTCATGCCCGCTTGGCAGGTGTTTGATTGGATTGCGATCACGTTCTTTGTGCTCGTGTATGTCACGTTGTTCCTGTCGACGGACACGATTGGTTCTGCGATTGCCGGTCTGATTTGGCTGGTTGCGTTTGGCGGATATTGCCTGCTACACGAACGATTCCAGAATCGCGATCTTAAGGAAGCCTTGCAGCAGTAACGTTTGCAGGTAACGCAGGATACAAGTAAGGGGCGTTTGCCGAACGTGAGTGCATCACGTACGTTCGGCAACGCCCCTTTCAGCATGGTCTTTGCGCGAATCCCCATTACGGGATCCAGTGCAAATCAGCCGATGTAGTCGGCCTCGTTCGTCGGGCTGGACGGCACGGCATGATCTTCCGTAACCTTGCCCAAGCCAGACAAATACGCTTCACGACCCGCTTCGATCGCCTTCTTGAAAGCGCGTGCCATCAGCGGAATATTGCCGGCGGAAGCGATGGCCGTGTATGCCATCACCGCGTCCGCGCCCATTTCCATGGCTTCCGCAGCCTGGCTCGGACGGCCAATACCAGCGTCGATGATCACCGGAACATTGGAGTTCTTGATGATCACTTCAATGAAATCGCGTGCACGCAGACCCTTATTCGAGCCGATCATCGCGCCCAGCGGCATTACGCAAGCCGCACCCGCGTCTTCAAGACGCTTCGCCGCAATCGGATCGGGGAACATGTACGGCATGACCACGAAGCCTTCTTTTGCCAGCTGTTTCGTGGCTTTGATGGTTTCCTCATTGTCGGGCAGCAGATACTTCGCCTCATGTTCGATCTCCACCTTCACGAAGTCCGTCTGGCACACTTCGCGGGCGAGACGTGCAATACGCACCGCTTCCTCGGCATTGCGTGCGCCGGACGTGTTCGGCAGCATGGTGATGCCTTTCGGAATGTAATCGAGCAGATTGTTTTCGGTGGTACGGCAGCGACGCAACGCCATGGTGACGATCTGCGTGCCCGCGTTCTCAATGGTCGCCTTGATGAGGTTCAGATCGTAGCGGCCGGAACCGAGAATGAAGCGGCTCGTGAACTTGTGTCCGCCGAGGATCAACGGATCGGCGTCGCCGGTGGCGATTTCGTCATACGCGTGCGCATCCGGTTCCGGCAGCAGTGCGGTGTTCGTGGTGGTGCCGACCAGCTCGTCGAGCGTGGCGTTCGGTGCCGCCGCGAAGTCTTTTTCCGCGGTGGTGATCGTGTTTTCGGTGCTCATGGTTAATCCTTACTATGCGATTAGTGTTGTGTCATTCGTTGCGATTTGCGATTTGCGATTGCAATTGCGTTTGTGTTTGCGTTTCGCTGTCAGGCGTCTTCTTCGCCGAGAATCAAGCGAGTGATCATATTGGCTTCATGGCAGGCGACCACACCCACGCGCGGTGCCATCAGACCAGCGCCCGGCACCGGAGCGGTTTCGCCGTCGCCGCAGAAGTAGAAATTCTTCGAAACGCGACGAGTATTCACCAAATTGGAACTGCGGAATCCCGCCATTCCAGAAGCGCTCACCAGCTTCTTGTCCGGCAGATTCTCAAGCACGGCATTCACCAGCATCGTCTTGTTTTCCGGCACGTCGAACGCTTCGCAGATAATATCCTCATTGTCGAACAGCGTCGGCACGTTCTCGTCGGTCACTTTCACGGTATCAATGGTGATATCGATAAAAGGATTGATCTGACGCAAGTTACTGCGCAATGCTTCCGTCTTGTACTGCCCAAGATCCTTCAAAAAATACTGCTGACGATTCAGATTCGTCATATCCACGCGATCAAAATCAATCAAATGCAGGTGACCGACGCCAATGCGGGTCAACGCCACCGCAATCGTCGATCCGAGGCCGCCGCAGCCGCAAATGGCCACGTGCGCCGCGTCGAGCTTGTCTTGCGTGGCTGCGGTATGACGGTCGAGCAGGGCCGCACGGATTTCTTCGCGGCTGACGAGCGTGGTCGGGTCGGGCTGGTTGTCGAAAGCGTGCTGGCGGGCGTCGATCTGCGCCTGCGATGCGGATGGTTCAAAAGTCATGGTTGTTCTCGTATTCTCGTTTTCCGTTCGTGCGTTGTTTTTGCCGGGTTGGTTGTGTTTTGTATGTTCTTGCGATTGTTACGCGTGCATTGCGCCGGTCGTAATCGCAAGAAACTTTGAAAGTGGTTCAGCCGCCCTGCACGAACGTGACGATTTCCAACGTATCGGTGCCCTTGAGCTGCGTCTGCGCACGCTGGGTGCGAGGCACGATCTCACCATTGAGCTCGACAGCCACGCGGTCGGCGCGCAGGCCCTTGCTTTCGATCAGTTCGGCCACGGTGATCGGCGTGGCGATGTTCTCTTCCTTACCGTTGATGATCATTGCGGTTCCCTTCTGTGTCTGTCGTGACACATGCTTTCCTGCACTCCAATGTCCGTTTCTGGTGAATCGGACATCCGGAGGTTCATTGTTGGTCTTTAAATGTCCGATTCTGCAGAATCGGACACGCACGGCATCTATTTCAGTCTACGGATGTCCGTTTCTGGTGAATCGGACACTTAGGTGCTTATTTTGAGCCGCTTGTGCGTCCGTTTCTGCAGAATCGGGCACTCAAGGTTGGTACGAAAAAAGGGTCGCCGAAGGAACCGTACCCTATGAGGTGGTGCGCCCCTCCGTGACCCTAATCACGCGATATTCGGTTATCGCGAACGGAAGATGAGATACGCCTTGCGGCGTGAACAACCCGTCTCCTTACGGCGGCATTACCCGCATCAAGTCCTCGGTCGAAGCTCCGTGAGCTCCCTCTCAGCCTTTCGGCTCCCGTTCGGTTGTGCCTTCATCTTCGCGCACGCGCCCGACAAGCTTGCGCCGGTTCACGTTGGGTTAGTCTTGAGATGAACGTGTACGAATCGGCTATGTTCTTGGAAGGAAGGGGAAGATGATGATGAACGGTGAGTTGGCAGGATTTACGATTCCTCGGCTTGGTATGGGAACGATGGCTTTGGCGATTGAGGGGCGTCCGGATCGCGATACCGCGATTCGTACGATTCATGCCGGTTTGGACGCGGGTGTCCGCTATTTGGACACGGCTTGGTCATATTATTTGCCGAGCAAGCCCGGCACCGGCACTGCGGAAGACCTTGGCTACGGTGAAAAGTTGGTGCGTGATGCGCTCGCTTCGTGGAATGGCCCCCGAGATGCAGTGCTCGTCGCCACGAAAACTGGCTATCGACGCACCATGGAGGTCCCCGCTTTTGTTGCTCCTGTGTCCGATTCTGGAGAATCGGACAAACAGGGTGCCGGATTTGGGGCACAGATGTCCGATTCACCAGAATCGGACACTCAGGGGCGGGATTCTGAGGGATGCAGCCGTCGGCCTGGCGAGGAACGCCAGCATTTGCAGGCGGCGGGCAGTCAATACGGATGGATGGCGGATTCGCGCCCGAAACCATGATTCGTGACGCCAAGGAGTCCGCGTTGCACTTGGGCGTCGATACGCTCGACCTGTTGTATTCGCATGGCCCCGATCCCGCGGTGCCTTACGAAGACCAATGCGGCGCGTGAAGCAGCTGCTCGACGAAGGCGTGATCAAATATGCGGGCATCTCCCGTGTGAATAACGAGCAGATCGATCTTGCGCGCGGCATTATCGGCAGCGGCTTGGTCGCCGTGCAAAACCAGTTCTCGCCGTCGCATCCCGATCCGGAACATACGATGGAGCATTGCGCCGAATTGGGGCTCGCTTTCGTCTGTTGGTCGCCGCTCGGCGGATTCCTCGATACGTTCGATCAGAGCGCGTACGATCCGTTCCGCACGGTTGCCGCGCAACGTGGTTGCTCCTACCAGCGTGTGGTGCTGGCGTGGGAATTGACTCGTTACGAACGTCTGTTCACCATTCCCAGCGCTCGCAATCCGCAGGAAATCAACGATTCCTTCGCTGCAACGCAACTTCAGCTCACTCAAGAAGAGCTTGCGATGCTTCCTTGCTGATTATCGTTTCCTTTTTGGGCGTTTTCCTGTACTTGCACGTTGCGATCGAAAAATGTTTACAGTAAAAGATATTATCGAGACATAACTGATGGGCATCGAATAAGGCGAGGTGAAGCGTGGGCTTCGAGCGGGAGTCGTTTGACAAGCTGATGAAAGTGGTCTGGGGTAAGAAGTCTCAGATGCAGCAGGCGATGTCGCGTGATTCCAAGGGCGAGCCATTCATTATTCGCGAGCTTGAGTTCAAGGGCGCGCAAACGCCCTCGCAGTTGGCTACCGCGTTGAAGGTCACGTCGGGCAGGATTTCCACGCTGTTGGCTGCGTTGGAAAAAAAGGGTCTGATCGAGCGTGAGGTCGATCCCAACGACCGACGCATTGTGCATGTGAATCTTACCGAGCAGGGGCGGGCGAAGGCCAAGCAGCAGCGCGAGGATATGCGCGACGCCGTCTGCTGGGTCTTTTCGCAGATGGGGGAGCGTCGCACGCGCGAATTCGTGGATCTTACCGAGGAATTTGCCACATACGTGACCATCTGCATCCCTGGCCAGCCCCGCCCCACCGCCGAAGAAGTAAAGCAAGCCTTCGCAAAAGCCGAATCTGAAGATCCTGCGTAGGGACTGCCTACCACGTAAGCGTGCGCCTCACATGTGCCGTTCGCGACTGTAAGCTTGGCCAAACGGCCTTGAGTGTGTCGCGAATGGTATATGTTGGCCGCGCGCGACCGAGCTGAGAAGAATCGCTCTCAGCAAATACACAGAAATATGAGATTGTCTTACACTGTAAGTAATTAAATATCGTAAGACAATTCAATAGGACTTATGTAAATCATTAATCGCAATTCGATCAACTCATGTAGTTGATCCAACCAATCCATCAATCGCAAAAACTTCAAACGCAACACAAGAGAAGGAATCCAAGCATGTTCCGCATTATGCGATACCTCTCCAAAGCGGAGATAGGCCAGATGCTCATTGCACTGGTCAGCATCGTCGGGCAGATCTGGCTTGACCTGACCCTGCCGGACTACATGTCCGACATCACCACCCTCGTGGAAACCCCTGGCAGTGAAATGCACGATATTTGGATCGCCGGCGGCAAAATGCTGCTTATTTCGCTTGGATCGGCAGCATGCGCCATCATCACCGGCTATTTCGCGGCACGCATCGGCGCATCGTTCAGCCAGCGTCTGCGTTCCATGGAATTCCGCAAGGTAGAATCGTTCGGACCGGCTGAAATGAGCCGATTCTCCACAGCCTCGCTGATTACGCGTTCCACGAACGATATTACGCAGATTCAGATGTTCATCACCATGGGATTGATGATGATTGTCAAATCGCCGATTATGGCGGTTTGGGCCGTCTGCAAGATTGCGGGAGACGGTCTCGAATGGACGCTCGCCACCGGCATCGCGGTAGTGGTGCTGCTGGTCTCCATCACGATCCTCATGGTTCTCGTCATGCCGAAGTTCAAGTCCATGCAGCGACTGACCGATAACATCAACCTTGTGGCGCGCGAGAACCTCACCGGCCTGCGCGTGGTGCGCGCCTACAATGCCGAGGATTACCAGGAAGCCAAGTTCACCAAGGCCAACAAGGAACTCACCGACACCCAGCTGTTCACCAACCGTGCCATGGCCTTCATGATGCCGTTGATGAACACCATCATGAACGGTCTTATGCTTGCCGTGTACTGGATCGGCGCCTACCTGATCGACGCGGCCGACGCGGCCGACAAGCTCACCACCTTCTCCAACATGGTGGTGTTCTCCAGCTACTCCGTGCAGGTGATCATGAGCTTCCTGCTGATGAGCATGGTGTTCGTGCTGTGGCCGCGAGCGGACGTGTCCGCACAGCGCGTGCTCGAAGTGCTCGACACCGAACCGCTGATCACCGACGGCACCCGCAGCGATGCTGGCGAAGCAGGCAAGCAGGGCGAAATCGAATTCCGCAATGTTTCCTTCACCTACCCGGATTCGCGTGAAGCCATGCTCGAAGGCATCAACTTCACTGCCAAGAAGGGCGAAACGGTCGCGTTCATCGGCTCCACCGGCTCCGGCAAATCCTCGCTCATCAACCTCGTGCCGCGTTTCTATGACGCGACGCAAGGCGAGGTGCTCGTCGACGGCGTGAACGTGCGCGACTACACGCTCAAGGCATTACGAGACAAAATCGGATATGTGCCGCAACAATCCTTCCTGTTCAAAGGCACGATCGCATCCAATGTCAGCTATGGCGACAATCCGCTCGACACCACCGATGCCGGCATCGTCGACATGACCGATACCTCGACCGCGGCCGGCAGAAAGCGCGAAAAAGAGCTGATCGCAACGCAAAACGAGCATCGCACACTCACTTCGGAACAGCGCGCCGACGTGCGCAACGCATGTGAAGTCGCACAGGCGACCGAATTCATCGCAACCAAGGAAAAGCAGTACGATTCCGCGATTTCGCAGGGTGGATCGAACGTGTCGGGCGGGCAGAAACAGCGTCTGTCGATTGCACGTGCCGTCTATCGTCATCCGGAAATCCTGATTTTCGACGATTCCTTTTCTGCACTTGATTTCAAAACCGACCGTGCCGTACGCGACGCGCTCGCCAAGGAAGCGAAAGATTCTACCAAACTGATTGTCGCGCAGCGCATCGGCACCATTATGGACGCCGACCGCATCGTGGTGCTCGACGACGGCAAGGTGGTCGGCCAAGGCACGCATAGCGAACTGCTGGAAAACTGCGATGTGTACCGTCAGATTGCGCAGTCTCAGCTGAGCGAAGACGAATTGAACGGCGGCAAGTCGGGCGAAAGCAAGCTGCCGGGCGAAACCGGCAAACCGATTGAAACCGGCAAGCCGTCCGTCGAAAGCGAATTGAACGAAAGCGAGGGTCGCTGATATGCCAGGAGGACCTATGGGACGCGGCCGCGGAGCCGTTGAAAACCGCAAGATTTCGGTGGTGTGATGAAGAAACTGGTGCATTTCTGCCGCCACTACATTCCCGCCATCATTGTGGCGCTCGTATTGGGCGCGATCGGCACGGTATGCCAGATCGTCGGTCCGGACAAGCTCAAGGACATGACCAACGAGATCGCCAAAGGCCTGCCTGCGCTAGTCAATGGCAAGCCGGTGCTCGGTGCGATCGACATGGACGCGGTCACGCACATCGCATGGCTGCTGGTGGCGCTGTATGTGGGGTACGCGGTGCTGTGCTACGTGCAAAGCTGGATGATGGCGAACGTTACGCAGCGCACCGCACAGGAGCTGCGCGAAGCCATCAGCGTGAAGATCAACAAGCTGCCGCTCAGGTATTTCGACAAGGTCAGCTACGGCGATGTGCTCAGCCGCATCACCAACGATGTGGACGCCATCGGCCAGACGCTCGGCCAGTCGGTCGGCTCGCTGATCACGTCGGTCACGCTGTTCGTGGGCGCGCTCATCATGATGTTCTACAACAATGTGATTATGACGGTGTGCGCCATCGCTTCCAGTCTGGTTGGCCTGCTCATCATGGGCGCAATCATGAAGGTTTCGCAGAAGTACTTCTCCCGTCAGCAGATCGCATTGGGCGATGTCAACGGTCACGTCGAAGAGATGTACGCCGGCCACACCGTGGTCAAGGCGTATTGCGGCGAGGCTGATTCGATTCGCGTGTTCGAAAAGTACAACGGCGATTTGTACGATTCGGGATGGAAGAGCCAGTTCCTTTCCGGCCTGATGATGCCGTTGATGAATTTCGTCGGCAATTTCGGCTACGTGGTTGTGTGCGTGGTTGGCGCTGTGCTTGCGATGGATGGCAAGATCGAGTTTGGTGTGATCGTTGCGTTCATGATGTACATTCGACTGTTCACCCAGCCGCTTTCCCAGTTCGCGCAGGCATTCCAGAACCTGCAGCGTTGCGCGGCCGCTTCCGAGCGCGTGTTCAGCTTCCTTGAAGAGCCGGAGATGGCCGACGAATCCGACAAGCAGGCGCTGCTCGGCGTGAACGGCAAACCGGTGCGCGGTGACGTTGAGTTCAGTCATGTGAAGTTCGGTTACGATCCGAGCAAGACGATCATCAACGATTTCTCCGCTTCGGTGAAGTCCGGTCAGAAGGTTGCGATTGTTGGTCCGACCGGTGCCGGCAAGACCACGATGGTGAATCTGCTGATGCGTTTCTATGAGATTTCGGGCGGTTCGATTGCGATTGATGGTGTGGATACGAAGTCCGTGCCACGCTGGAACGTGCATGACCAGTTCTCCATGGTATTGCAGGATACGTGGGTGTTCCGTGGAACAGTGCGTGAAAACATCGCGTATTCGAAGCCGGACGTCACCGACAAGCAGATCGAGGACGCATGCAAGGCCGTGGGGCTGCACCACTACATCATGTCGCTGCCGAATGGCTATGACACAGTGCTTGACGACAAGGCCACGCTTTCGCAGGGTCAGAAGCAGTTGCTCACCATTGCGCGAGCCATGGTTGAGGATGCGCCGATTCTGATTCTCGACGAGGCCACCTCTTCGGTCGATACGCGTACGGAAGAGCTGATTCAGAAGGCCATGGACGCGCTGACCGTGGACCGTACGTCGTTCGTGATCGCGCACCGTCTGTCCACCATCCGCGATGCGGACATGATTTTGGTCATGAACCATGGCGACATCGTGGAAAGCGGTACGCATGAGGAGCTGCTCGCCAAAGGCGGTTTCTACGCCGACATCTACAACAGCCAGTTCGCCCTCACCGACTGATTCGCCGTTTTGGCTGGCTGATTCACAGGAGCCGCACGTCCCCAAAGGCGTGCGGTCTTTGTTTATTTCGGCTGGTATTCGGCTGTTATGCGGATCGCAGGAAGAGTTCGGCCGGGAAGTTGCGGCTGACTGCGATTTGGCGGGATTCGTCCAATGTTGCGTATGTGAAATCGAACGTGCGTTGCAGTTGTGCTACGTCGGAAACGAACAGGGCCGTGGCCAGGCCGTCCGCAACGGCGGTGGGGTAGTCGCGTGCAAGATTGAGCGTTGCGTTTGCTGGAACGTATGCCCAGCTGGCTTCGGTTTGTTGCGCGGGCAGTCCGTCGATGGCATTGAGCAGATGATGAATGGCGATTTGGGTGCGCTCGTTGACTGCCACGTTCCAATGGCGTCGGCTGGGTGCGCTTGCGCACAACGCTCCGTTCGCAATATGTGCGATTCCGATTGCGTGGGACTGATCTTCCGGATCCTCAAGTGCGACGGAAATAGGCTGTTCCGTATGAATCAGCAAATCACCTCCCGCATCAATCACGAATTGTGACGACTGCAGCATGCGCCCGAGCAGATCGACGAGATAGCCTTTGCCGCAGGCGCCGAAATCCAACTGCACCGGCTCATGCGTTACCAATGTGGTTCCGTGGCGGGTCACATCGCGTCCCCAAACGGCGCGTCCGCGCAATGCGCCCAAATGTTCGGGCGCATCTTGCGTAACCGTGAGACTCAGCGACGCATCGTATCCAAGTCGGATCAAATCCTCGCCGACGCACGGATCAATCGCGCCGGAAGTGGCGGAAAATAGCGCATCATACAGATCGAACAGCGGCGCGCACCAATCCGGAAAATCGAAACTTCCGCCATGCTCGGCCTTGCCGATCGCCGCAATCAGCGAATCATTGCGGAATCGAGACAGCACGTGTTCGTAATCCTCAATGAGCGATTCCATTGCGGGACGCACCTTGTCGTCGATCGGCGAATCCACGGAAATCACCATACCGGTGCCGAGCGCCCTATAAAACGCCATGACAAACGGCAAGCGTTGCGTCAAAGAATCCATGCCTCCGATGCTACACGCCCATTTCCTCCAGATACTGGGGGAAATGGGACTTTCGCGATGGGGCGCATGGTACAGTTGCCGGCAGGGCGTCAACATGGAGGTTGATATGGGGAACGTCGAGAATGCAAGTGCAGCCATGCGCACAACAAAAACGGTGAAGAGCCTGCCGATGCCCAAAGTCTGGGCTTTCGCCGTCGGCCAATTCGGCTGGGCGCTACTTTCCGGCATTATTTCGAATTGGCTCGTCTACTTCTACCAGCCTGACAGCGAAACCATCTCGCAAGGGCAAACCGTGTTCGTACCGCAAGGTCTTGCCGTACTCGGCGTGGTGACCGTAGTCGGCGGCATCACCGCGTTCGCCCGCTTCTTCGACGCATTCGTGGATCCGGCCGTGGCAAGTCTTTCCGACCGTTGCACATCAAAATCCGGTCGTCGCATGCCGTTCCTCAAATTTGCGGCCCTTCCGCTCGCCCTCGTCACCGTGCTGGTGTTTTGGAGTCCAATCAACGATACGAGCTGGATCAACGGCGCGTTCCTGTTCGTCACGGTGATCGGCTACTACATTGCGCTCACGTTCTACTGCACGCCCTACAACGCGCTGATCGCCGAGCTTGGTCACGATTCCAAACAGCAGCTCACCATCTCCACCGCCATTTCGTTCACGTGGGTGGCCGGCACCGCCATTGCATACGTGGCACCGGTGATTTGGGCTGGTTTCGTGCCGGGCTTGGGGCGTGTGAACGCCATTCGTTTGACGTTCACCATCATGGCGGCCATCGCATTCGTGTGCATGCTGGTTCCGCCGCTCACCATCAAGGAACGCGATTACGTCAAGTCGCAGCCCACGTCCGAATCGACCATCGAATCGTTGAAGCAGACGTTCGGCGACGGCGAATTCCGCAAGTTCGTCTGCTCCGACGTGGTCTATTGGGTTGCGATCACTACATTCCAGACTGGTTTGCCGTTCTTCGTGACGAGCCTGCTCAAACTTCCCGAGACCACGACCACCATCTATTTCGTGCTCATGACCGCAGTGTCGGTGCTGTTCTACATGCCGGTGAATGTATTGGCGAATCGTGTTGGCAAGAAGCGGATTCTGCTGGTCGCTTTCGTGATTTTCACATGTGCGTTCGCGTTTGCGGGCGCGCTTGGCTCCGGTCTGCTCGCTGCGATTCCGCCGATGGCGCAGGGCTTGATTCTCTCGATTGTCGGCGCGATTCCGATGGCCGCGTTCGGCATTCTTCCGCAGGCGATTGTTGCGAATATTGCCGACGCGAGCTCGAAAAACGACCGGTCAGGATCGTCAGGGCATGTTCTATGCGGCTCGCACGTTTGCGATGAAGATGGGTCAGTCGGTGGCGATGCTGCTGTTTACCGGCGTGAGCACGATTGGCATGGCGTCGGGCGCCGGCTATCGCATTGCGGCTGTTTGCGCCGCGGTATTGTGCGGCATCGGCGGTGTGGTGTTCGCGTTCTACAACGAACGCAAGGTGCTTGACGTGCTCGAATCCTGATTCCGTCCATGCGCCCGCTGGCCTCACGATTTTGTTTTTCGTTGCTTTTTCGGAATCGTGAGGTCACCAGGGCGGAATCGTGAGGTCAGAAAGTCCAGTTCCATCCCAAATCCCCCAATTCCCGAATCTTCCAATCGCACGAATATGCATGGAGAGGAACGGCGAAAGCGCCTCAAAAAATCACTATGTGAGACGACTCGCGCGGATTACAGAAAAGAAGAATGGCGGAATTCCGCCATTTTAAAGGTTTCTACAACAAAACTGCCAAAAAATCAAGACTGTTCTTTCGATTTTTTTTTCGTTTTTATCTTGTGAAGTCGGTGCGCACTGTGTGTATGGCAAAGGTGGCGCACTCGTGAATCGGATTGTGAACGGCTGAGAGAGGAAGCGGTCTTATGTCATCCTGCGATACGCAGCGGGCTACAAGTGTGTCCGGTCGCCTTGTCGCGTTCATTGCGGCATTGATGATCGCGTTGACCACGCTTTTCGCGACTACCGCAGTTCCGCAGCCGGCAATTGCCGCCGATGACGGTCAAACGAATTTTGATTCCTGGACTGCCGCTGCGAGGAACATCGAAGACCAGCTTGCGACTGCCGAAAAAGACTACAATGACGGCAATTACGGTCAGGCTGGCACCGATTTCCAGACTGCGCATTGGATCGGTTACGACGCATCCAACTTCTCGAAAGTCGTCAACGACACCATCAGTGCCGACAAGCAGAAGGAACTGCTGCAGCAATTCACCGATCTTGAAGGTCTTGCCTACCAGCAGGACCAAGGCGACGCCATCGCAGCCAAAATCGACGCGCTGACCGCCGAAATCAACGCAACCGCGCAAACGCTTGACGCGAACGCCGACCTCGCCAATCCTAAGGAATATGCGAAGCAGCGTGCCGCGCAAACCGCGGAAGAGCGCAAGAAGCTCGACGCGGCCAAGAAGAATTCATCCAAAGGCAAAGGCGACCGCACGTGGAGTGAGGTTGCCAGCGAAATGACCGTCATTCTCGACCAGGCATACGAGGCTGCCGCTGCCGGCAAGGGCGACGAAGGTGCCACGCTGGTCAACAACGCCTACTACCAGTACTACGAGAAGCTCGGCTTCGAAAAGAACGTGATGAACGTGATTTCCGGCGATCGTGTTTCGCAGGTCGAATACCAGTTCAAGATGACTCGTAAGATCATGCGCGACGGCGGTTCCGACAAGGAAATCAAGCAGCATGTCGACGATTTGAAAAGCTGGCTCGTGGAAGACGCGGCCACCCTGGACGGTGGCGCGTCCGGCAATGTCAACGGCTTCACCAAGCTCGTCACCAGCTCCGCCGGCCAGGCGTTCCTCATTCTGATCCGTGAGGGCCTCGAAGCGCTGCTGGTGGTGGCCGCAGTGATCGCCTATCTGGTGAAGTCCGGCAACGAGCGTTTCACTAGGTGGATCTACCTTGGCGTGGTCGCAGGTCTGGCCGGTTCCGGTTTGGTCGCCGTGCTCTTTACGTTCCTGTTCGGCGGTTCCGGCCCGGTTCAGGAGATTTCCGAAGGCGTGTGCGCGCTGATCGCCACCCTCATGCTGCTGTGGACCAGTAACTGGATGCTCAACAAGAGCTCCGTGGAAGCGTGGAACAACTACATCAGGAACAAGACCGAAGCGGCTGTGGCCGGCGCGCAAAGCAAGGTCGAATCCGGTCAGAGACTGGGCTTGGGCATGATCACCTCGCTTGCCATGCTGAGCTTCCTCGCCGTGTTCCGTGAGGGCGCCGAAACGGTGATCTTCTACGAGTCCATCTACTCCATGAGCCAGGATGCGCACGGCATGTGGGTTGGCGGTCTGGCCGCCGCCGCGGTGCTGATCGTTATCTTCCTGATTCTGCGATTCACTTCGGTGAAGATTCCGATCGGCCCGTTCTTCCTCGTCACTTCGATTGTGATGGCCGCATTGGTTGTCATTTTCGCGGGTGGCGGCATCCATGCGCTCATCGAGGGTGATCTTATTGAAGGCACCTACTTGAGCAGCGTGCCAACTAACGATTGGATCGGCTTGTATCCGTACGTCGAAACGATTACGGCGCAGGTGATTGCCGCGATCGCGGTGGTTGTGCTGTTCGTGGTCGGTTCCATCAAGAAACACAGGATGAAGTTGGCCGCGCAGGCGGAACAGGCTAAGTAAGCGCCAATCAATAATCACAAGTAAAGATTTAGAGATTTCCATAAGTTTCCAACGTTCCTCAAGGAACCAAAGAAAAGGAAGAGAAAAAACAATGAAGAATAAGAAGATCGCCGCCCTGCTCGGCATCCTGCTGGCCGGCTCCCATGGCCTTCTCCCTGTCCGCATGCGGCAACTCCAACGATTCCGCATCCGATGCCAAGTCCGACACCTCCACTTCGGACACCACCGACAAATCCAGCGATTCCAGCGCTGATGACAGCAACGCGCCGGCTTCGAAGAGATTCAGGTCGACGAGAAGCACTCCGATCAGGATGTTGACGCTCTGACCGTCAACGCCGTGTACTTCCAGCCGATCGATATGGAACCGTCCGGTATGGGCCTGAAGGCTGCCGACGCTTCCTTCCACCTGGAAGCCGACATCCACGCCAACGAGAAGGGCACCGAGCTCGGCTATGGCAAGGGCGACTTCGTGCCGGACCTCACCGTGAACTACGAGATCATCAACAACGCGAACAACGAGACCGTTGGTTCCGGTACCTTCATGCAGATGAACGCTTCCGACGGCCCGCACTACGGCGCAACGCAAGCTCGACGAGGCGGGTTCCTACAAGCTCGTGCTGAAGATCGAATCTCCGGAGAAGAAGGGTTGGATGCTGCATGTTGATCCGGAGACCGGCGTAAGGGCCGCTTCTGGACCGAGCCGCTCGAGGTCACTTTCCCGGAGTGGAACTACACCCCGCAGGAGTGGTGATCTGAAACGTGAGTTCCGGCGCATGCCAAGCGAAATGGTTTGGATGTAAGCCTGAATTCATGTTGAGATTCAACTCGTGGTTAACGCCGTTCACGTATCGCGAAACGTATGCAAGTAGCGCGAATATGGGTACGCGTTCGCGGTTGCCTGGATAGTCGTTCGACGCACTCAAGGCCGGTTGGCCGAGCCTACGGTCGAACAACCATCCAAGCAACCGCTCTCTTGCGTTTGAGGGGATACGCTTTTGGGAGATAACGCGCTTTTGGGGGAATCTTGGTAAGGGGGTTCCTTTTGTGTGCCGAATTCACTAGGCTTTGACAGGGATATATAACGAAAGGTGTGAGATGCTGACGCAGTACGTCACGGTGTTGCAGGGAACGCTGGCACCGGCTTTGCTGATTATGGCGCTGAACGTGATGCTCACGGTCGGTGAGGGGCGTGACAAGCCGTTGAGCGCGTACTGGCGTCTTGCGGGCTTCATTATTGGATTCGCGGGTGCCATTGTGTTCGCCGCGTTGCGTGCATCCGCGATGATCAATCAGCGTACGTTCGTCAATTACCCCACGTTGTGGTGTTGTGTGATTTTCGATATCGCAGTGTTCGTTGTTGTGCTGTTCGCACGTCGCATCACTACGAATTGGCATGATCATCGCGCGTTGCTCGATATTGCGAATGCGATTGGCGCTCTTGCGATTGCCTCCACCACCTTCCGTGCGTTGCCTGATGTTATTTTGCGTTTGACGATTTTCGTGGAGCCAGGAGATCCGATCTTCACTTCGGATATGCTGCTTCGTGCGCTTGGTTTCGTATTGGGTGCGGCCACTGCGATTGTTGCAGCGTTGATTTTCCGTACGATGCGTTCCACTGCGATTCGTTGGTCGTTCACCACGGCCGTGCTGCTGCTGATTGCGCTGCTGTTTGTCTCGCATTTCACTGATCTTGCGCAGATTCTGCAGTCCAAGCGCATCGTTCATTTCCCTACGGAAGCGTTCCTGGCGTTGGTGTGGTGCATCAATCATCAGCGTCATATGGTCATTGCCATGGTGTTGGTGTTCATCATTCCGGTGGTCGCCAGCATTGTGATGGGCTTCAAAATCAAGCCGGAAGGCGCAAACGAGGCCATTGTGCGATCGCATATCGCGTTCCGTCGCCGTGCGAAGGCGGCCGGCGCATGGAGTCTTGTTGCGATGATCGGCATCACGTTCGCGCTCACGTATGGTGTGGCGCAAACGAAGAAGGTCATTACGCTGTCTCCGCCTGAGGATTATTCGCTGAGCGACGGCGTGGCCACCATCAAATTCAGTCAGATCAACGACGGTCACCTGCATCGCTTCCAATACAAGGCGAAAGATGGCACGGTAATGCGTTTCATCATCATCAAAAAGAATGGTGGAGCGTACGGTGTCGGTCTTGACGCATGCGATAACTGCGGTGACGCGGGCTATTACGAGAAGGATGGCAAGATCATCTGCAAGAAGTGCGATGTCGCCATCAACCTCGCCACTATCGGATTCAAGGGCGGCTGCAATCCTGTGCCGTTCGATTATCAGGTTGAATCCGGCAAAATCGTAATTCAAACTTCGACGCTCGACGCATTGTCGACGCATTTCCAGTGAGCGGAAAGAGGTAGTCATGTTCTTTTTTCGAATGATTTTCCGCTCGTTCAGCAGGCAGTTCAAACGCAGACTGCTGATCGCGGTCACCGTGTGCCTGTCGGCCACGGTCAGCGTGGCCATGCTGGGTGTGGTGTTCGACGTGGAGACAAGCTGAACGCGGAACTGTCGACGTACGGTTCCAACATCACCGTGCAGCCCAAGGCCGATGCCGTCGTCAACGACCTGTACAACACGGGGGGTGACGCGAATAGCAACGCTTCCGGCACTTCCGAATCCGATCCGACCACATTTCTGAAGGAATCGGACGCACCGAAGATCAAAACCATCTTCTGGGCGTTCAACATCACGAATTTTGCCCCCGAACTTAATATCCATGCTGACGTGAACTGCGCGTCCGAATCGGTGGATTCCAGCTCCTGCAAGGCTTCCGGCGTGCCGATCGTGGGCACATGGTTCGCCAAGACCCTGCATATGGATTCCGGTGAATCCACGGTGGCGGGCATGAACGGCATGCGTTCGTGGTGGAAGCTTGACGGCTCCTGGCCGAAAGACGATAGCGCGCAAGGCCTGATCGGCACCACGCTCGCATCCAAACTCGGCGTGACCAAGGGAGATACCGTAACCCTCTACAAAACCACCGCCGACGGCAGCCGCAACAAGCAGCGGATCACCATCACCGGCATTTACGATTCCGGCGATAGCGACAACAATGCGATGTACATTCCGTCATCCACCGCGCAGGTGCTTGCGAATCTGCCTGATTCCATCGACAAGATCGAAGTCAAGGCTCTGACCACGCCAGACAATGATTTGGCGCGTAAGGCGTCGAAGAATCCGAATGCGCTCACGCAAGATGAGTGGGAAACATGGTATTGCACCGCGTACCCTTCGTCCATCGCCTATCAGATCGAAGAGGTCATTCCCGGTTCCGTAGCCAAGCAGGTGCGTCAGGTGGCCGCATTACAGGGCGATGTGCTGCAGAAAACGCAGGCGGTGATGGTGCTGATGACCGTGCTTTCGCTGGTTGCGGCCGCTATTGCAGTGGCGAATCTGATGGCCGCCTCGATTGGTGAGCGCGGTTCAGAATTGGCGTTGCTGAAGGCGATTGGTGCCACCGATGGCGCGGTTTCTCGCCTGATGCTCGCTGAGACGGCTGTGATTTCGTTGGTTGGTGCGATTGTCGGTGCGCTGTTGGGTTCCGGTGTTGCGCAGATTGTGGGACATGTGGTATTCGGTTCCGGCATTACGATGCGTCCGATGGTGTTTGTGCTGGTGTTTGTGCTGCTGACGCTTACCGTGCTGATCGCCTCGTTCTCGTCGATCCGTTCGATTCTGGGACTCAAACCTGCGGAGGTGTTGCATGGCCGCTGATGTCAACTTGAGTTCCGTAAACTCGGCCGCGGCTGCGGCCTCGGTCACGAACGGCACACTGTGCTGTTCGTCTGCGGAGGTGTTGCATGGTAGGTGAGTTCAAGACAGTCCGTAAGGGGCATGAGATGACTAATCGCAAGATGTTCTTCACCATGCTGTGGGGCGCGGTGTTCCGCCGTCGTTCGCGGGCCGTTATGGCCGTGATCGCCTCCATGGTGGGCGCTGCCACGCTGTTCTGCCTTGCGGCGACGTGTATTGCCGTTCCACAGCAGATGAACGAGGAAATGCGTGCGTATGGCGCGAATCTTATCGTCACGCCGTCCGAATCAGCCGAAAAGTCCCACGGCATCGACACCGATACCGTCAAAGCGTTGAACCAGATGGTGAAAGGCTCGTACAGCGCCCGTTCCGCCGCTTACCGGTATGAAAGCGTGCGCATCAATTCTGCGCCATACACGCTGGCTGGCATCACAACCAAAGACGTGAAGGCGCTCAACCATCATTGGAACGTGACTGGCGATTGGCCTAGCGAAGGCAACGTGATGCTCGGCCGTGACGTGGCAGACGCGCTCGGTGTCTCCATCGGTTCGACCGTAACCATCGGCTACCGCGCATCCGACGATGCGCAGGATTCCGGCGCTCTTAGCCAAACCGAAGCGCAAGCCAAAGAAAACGGCCGCGTTTCGTCCGACATTATGGAAAACACCGGCACTGAATTCCGTGTCGGAGGCATCGTCGATACGGGCGGCAGCGAAGACGAAATCGTCTACGCGGTCAACGCTGACGTGGCCAAACTGGCCGGTTTCAAACGCGGAGCGGACGTGATCGAATATTCCGTCAATGCGGTAGGCAGCGAACTCAACGATGTCGTCAAATCGATCAACGCGAATCCGTCGACCGGCGTGAAAGCGCAGACCGTCACCAAAATCACCTCATCCGACACTCGTATCATCGCCATGCTGCAAACCCTGTTCTGGATCGTGTCGCTGGTCGTGCTCGTGCTGACGTTTGTGGGCGTGGACACCACCATCAGTTCCATCGTGTCTCAGCGACGCAACGAAATCGGCTTGCGCAAGGCGTTAGGCGCATCCTCGCGCGCCATCGGCATCGAATTCTATGTGGAATCCGCCATCTACGGACTGATTGGCGGCCTGATCGGCACTGCCATCGGCTACCTGCTGGCCCGCGTGCTGTGCGTATCCGTATTCGAACGTGCCATTGGCTTCAACTGGCTGTTGGGCGTCGCTTCGCTGCTGTTGAGCGTGCTCATCGCCGTCATCGCATCCATCCCGCCGGTTCGCCGCGCAACCCGTATCGACCCCGCCATCGTTTTGAGGGAGGAATAATCATGAGTTCCGAACATACGTTGAATACGTTGCTTGAATTGGATCATATTTCCAAGATTTACGGCGATTTGCGTGCCGTCGACGATTTGACTTTGACCGTTCCGCAAGGTGAATGGCTTGCGATTGTCGGTTCGTCGGGTTCCGGCAAAACCACGCTGATGAACATGATTGGCTGCATGGACACGCCTTCAAAGGGTTCCGTCATGCTGGAAGGCCGCAAGTTGGAGGATTTGAACGCCAAGCAGCTTGCCGACGTGCGTAAGAACATGATCGGATTGGTGTTCCAGAAGTTCTATCTGGTACCGCATCTGACGGCTGTGGAAACGTGATGGTGGCACAGTACTACCATTCCGTAGTCAACGAGCAGCAGGCGTTGGAAGCATTGGAGCGCGTCGGTCTGAAGGAGCGTGCCCACCATCTGCCCGGACAGCTTTCCGGCGGCGAACAGCAGCGTGTGTGCATCGCACGTGCGCTCATCAACTGTCCGAAACTGATTCTTGCGGACGAACCGACCGGCAATTTGGATGAGAAGAACGAGAAAATCGTGCTTGACCTGTTCCGTCAGCTGCACGAGCAGGGCACTACCATCATCGTTGTGACCCATGATGCGCTCGTCGCATCTTGTGCCCAGCGCGAGATCATGCTCAACCATGGCGTGCTCGTCGGTGAGAAGTGGAATGATGAGGCCGCACGGAAGGTCTATGAGCAGGCGGGTGGCAAGCCGGCATACACCGGTTCCACTACGGAAGGCGCACAGAATGGCGAGACGGCCATCAGCTTCGCCGATCCGACCAAAGCCGCGAAAACCGGCGGTGAGGAATAAGCTGAAATCAGCCGAACAATCCAAGCCATAGCACTGACGAATCGTACGGAGCGAACATGAGCAACGAATCATCGAATGCGATCAAAGTGATCGCACTGTCTGCGGCAAGCCTTGCGCTGCTGTCGGCGTGCGGCGAACCCACGGCGACACCGATGGACGATGAATATGCCGGAAATTCCGGCGAAAGCGTGCAATCGCAGGAAGAAAATTCGAAGAACAGCGGTAGCGCCACCGACTCCGGCGATTCTGCGGATTCGGACGACAAAAACCATGCCGACGATCCGAACAGCACTACATCCGACAAGCAAGACACCGGCAACTATGCCGACGGTACCTACTCGATCAACGGCCAGTACGGGCCGGTGGGCGAAGACACCATCGACGTGCATGTGACGGTCAAAGATCAGACCGTCACCAATGTGGAGGTTATCGGGCATCCGTTCACGTCCATCTCCAAAAAGCACCAGAATGCGTTCGCCGAAGCCATCAACGGCGTGGTGGACGGCAAGCCGCTCAAAGACCTCAAGGTAGACAAGGTGGCCGGTGCCAGCTGGACGTCGGAAGCGTTCAACAAGGCGTTGGACGTGGCCCGTCAGGAAGCGTCGATCCAGTAGGTCCAGTAGCGGCGAAAAAGTCTGCAAACGTACAATGAGCGCCCCGGCTACAGCCTCACCCAAAGAGTGATTAAAGGCCGTAGCGGGGGCGCTCATGAGTTTCAGATACTTCTACGTGCAACTCTGCTCTGCAATGCCTTTCAGGCGGCCATAACGGGCCACAGAACAGCCGTCATGTTCTCAGGCCAAGGAATACTCGCGTCGCCATGCAACGCCTTACAGGCGAGCATGGAGCCGAGTATCGTGCTGAACAGGAATTGCGGGTCCAATCCATTACGGAACACACCGGCCTTCATGCCGCGATCGACAAACTCAGAAAAACGCTTTTCCGCAGGAACAAGCACTTGATCGGCAATCGCATTCAACGAAGGATTATCGGAAGAAAGCACCACACCGACGGCTTTCAAACCAAGCTCACTGTCGAAAAAACAGCCCTGAATGCGTTGCAGTATCGTCAGCAGACCGTTTTTCGACAACTCGACATCGCTGAAATCCGGCAATCCCGCAACTTCCAACTGAACGCGGCGCAACAGATCGTCCGCATTCTTATAGCGACGGTAAATCGTGGTTTTCGCAACACCGGAACGACGGGCGACCTCTTCAATGGTCACCGCACCGACACCATCGGAAATCACAATCGCAAGCGTGGCCTTCATGATCTTATGATCGGTTTGCTCGCGAAGCTGCTCGCGGCGGCTCTGCGCCTTGCGAACGGCCTCATGCACGTCACTGACCGCGTCGGAAACCACATCGGAAACGGCTTCGGAAACCGCCTCATGCACTCCGGTAATCATGCGACCACCTTGGTGCTTTCCACCTTCGCCACATACCACTTATTGAATTTGACCAGCGGAATACGCAGCAGCAAGCCAATCAGCAGCAGCGGAATCAGGAACAGCAACAGCGAACCGATCGCATGCCAATAATCATTGTTGTAAATACCGGCAATGGCCGCACGCAATGCCGTAATCGCATGCGTGGCTGGCAGGAACGGGCTGATATCGCTGATGATCTTCGGCAGCACGGCAAGCGGATACGCGCCGTTCGCGCCGGAAATCTGCAACACCAGCGTCAGCACGCCAATGGCCTTGCCCACGTTGCCGAAGCTCGCCACCATCGTGTAGGTGAAGAACGAGAACACGAGGGAGGCTACCCAGCCGGTCAACATGAACAGCCACGGGTGCACCGCCTGAATGTGCAGGAACAGCAGGCCGCCGCCCAGCGAGAACGTGCTCTGCAACAGTGCGATCACGGCGAACACGCCATAATGGCCGAGGAACAGCTGATGCGGCTTCGGATTGTCGAGCTCCTCACGATTCTTGCGCGACACCGTGGTCTTGAGTGTTACGGCCATAAGCAGCGATCCCACGAACAACGGCAGAATCGTGTAGAACGGAGCCAATTGCGAGCCGAAATTCTCCACAGGGAACACAGCCGTGCGCTTCACCTGGACGGGAGCTGCAAGAGCCGCCGCCAGCGAATCGGTGTTGTTGCCGAGCACGTCCTTGACGGTGTCCATATTGCCGCTGTTCAGCGCGTCGGAAAGCGTGCCATTGAACGAAGACAGCGCGGTGCTCGCCTTAGTGAGGCTTTCGGCGGTGGAATCCAACACCGTGCGAATATTGGTCAGCTGCTTGCCTGCCGACTTCGTGGTGCTGTTGAGATCTCCCAACGCGCCCTTCAGATTGGTGGCCGTGCTGCTCAGTGCGATGGCCGTGCTGCTGATCGAATCGGAAATGTCGTTGAGCTGCGGCTTGAGCTGGCTGTCGAAATCGGTTTTGATGCCGTCGATGGAGGCCTTCGCCTGCTGGGCAAGCTGGCTCACGCGCTCGCGGTCGGCTGTGGTGTCGCTCACTTTCGCGTCGATATTGTCGGCGCTGGTGTTGAGTGAGTTCGCTAGATCGTTGAGTTGCGTAATGGTCGCGCCCACGTTGGTTTTGAGATGATTGATGGCGATTTTCGCGACTTCCGGCACCAGATTGTTGTTGCTGAGCTCGTCGAGGGCATCGTAGATGTTCTGATAGCCTTGCGCCTGCTTGGATACGTTCGCAGCCTGATTGCGCAGGGCGGTGGCCGTATTGCCGGCTTGGGTGCCCGCATTGTTGAATACGCTGTCAATATCGGTGGAGACAGCGCCGAAACTGTTCGACGAGCTGCTCAACGCGGTGCTGAGCGCATTCGTGCTGGTTTTGACGGCTCCGGTCAGATCGTTGATGCCGTTCTTCGACTGTTTGAGCTCGTTGACGGCGTTCTTCGCGCTGCCGCTCACGTTGGAAAGCAGGCTGTTGGAGCTGTCGAGCAGGTTCTGCGCGCTCAACGTCAGCGAGCTGAACGTGGTCAACGCGGATGACGTGTCGTTCAGCGTGTTCGCGAAGTTGTTCATATTGTTGCTGAAGTTGGTGAGCGTGGCCTGCGATTTCGGTTTGTCAAGCTCATCGGCCAGCTGCGAGGCGATGTTGAGCGCGGTGCTCGTCAACGTTGCGGAGAACATTTCGTTGATCTGTGCTGCCACGGTGTCGGCTCCCTGGCCGGTGATCTTCGGAGCGAGTGCGTTCTTCTTCTCGTTGTTGTAGTAGGTGAGTGTGGCATGGTCGCCGTCCGCGGTGAAGAATGTCATCATGCGGGTGCTGAAATCCTTCGGAATCACCACTGCTGCATAGTATTTGCCGGATTTGGTGCCGTCGATGGCTCTTTTTTTGGTGGTGAGGTCCAGTCCATCTGTCGTTGGCGCGCAAGGTGTTGACCACCTGATCGCCGATACTGATCTTCACGGGAATGAGATCGGACTTGTAGCCTTCATCGTCGTTGGCGACGGCGAATTTCAGATTGCCGGTGTTGGCGAATGGATCCCAGCTTGCGCTCACGTTGAACCAGGAGAACAGGCCAGGAATCACCACCAGTCCGATGACGATGATGATGGAGACGATGTTGCTGGTCAGGCGTCGAACGTCGCCGACGAACAGTTTCCAGATGTTTTTCATGCGTTGCTCCTTTCGCTGTTACCGTTGGGATTGGTGTTGCTCGCTGTGCCGGTGTTGCCGGTCGCGTCATGGCCTGTACCAGTGTTGCGATGCCGTCGGCATCGGCTTGGCTGGTGTCTGCGACGTTGCGATCGCCTGTTTGGTTTCGTGTTTTCTTCGTTGTGCCTTGCGCATCAGCTTGTCTCGCCTGATTTGTTGCGCACGCTTCTTGCGGCGCAGCCTTGCAGCTTGGCGTTCCACCAGTTGTTCGCGAATCGCTTCGTCGCTGAGGCTGCCGAGTTCCACCTGGCGTTGCAGGCTGAAACGCATATATTCGATGACCATCAGGAATCCGATGATGAGCAGCACCCAGATGATCCAGGTGGCAAGCACCACGATCTTCTCGCCGTTGGTGAAGGAGAAGATCAGCACCAGAATCACCGGCACAATGAAACCGGCAACCAGCGCGCCACGCTTGAGCTTCGGATACAGTTCGGCGAAGCGGCTCGCACGTTCCTCGATCGCCTCACGGTAGCCGCCCTTATCGGCGAGCACTTGAATGGCCTGGGACACGTTGTAGCCGCGTTCCGGAAGCTGTACCTCCTCGCCGATGATCATGTCGCTTTCCTTGATCTGACGGGCGAACAGGCGGTTGAGATTGACCAGCAGCGGGCGAATCGCAAGTCCGATGAAGAACGCGACCACGGCGAACATCAGTAGCGCGCCAATCGACTTGAGCCAATGCCCGTCGTAGAAGCCGGCAATCGTCTCACGGAACGCGTCAATCGAATAACTGAATGGTACGAACGGGTAGACCATGCGGAAGAATTTCGGCATCATCTCAATCGGATACAGGCCGGAAGCGCCCGGAATCTGCACGATGATCAGCGCGACGCACAGTCCCTTGCCAATATGCATGAACGAGGTCGACAGCGCGAAGGTGATGCTCAGATATACCAGCGACGTGATGACGCCGGTAAGTATGTACAGCGGCGCGTTCACCGTCTGCACGCCGATGATGAGGTTGCCGATGGTGGTGATCGCGCCTTGGATGGCGCCCATGATGCCGAGCAGCATGTAGCGGGCGAAATATTTTTCGGAAGTGGTCAAGTCGAGGTCTTCGAGGCCTTCATCGTCGACCTCCACCTTGAAGATCACCACGAAGGCGAACGCGCCCACCCACAGGGCCAGGTTGGTCATGAGCGGAGCCATGCCGGAACCGTAGGAGTTCATCGGATACACGTTTTTTCGTGTCGATCACCGTGGGGGACTGCATGAACGAGGCGATTTTCTCCGTGTTGAGGGAGCTGTCGCCGGTCAGGCTTTTCAGCATGTCAACGCTGCCGAGCGCTTTCAGGTCGGTGCTGACGGTGATGAGCTTGTTCTCCACCTGCTCGAGCTGCTTGTCGGTGTTCTGCAGCGTGGTGCGGGTGTCGTTCGCCACCTGGTCGAGTTGGTCGAGCACGGCGGAGGTCTGGTTGACCACGGTGGTCTGGCTGGTTACGGTGCCGGACAGTGTGCCGGCGGTCATGGCGAGCGAGCTCAGACCGGAGTTGAGCTGGGGGAGCGCACCGGAATTCAACGTGTTGCGGGCATCTCCCATGCTTTTCAGCGAATTTTGCGTGCTGGTGTTGAAGTCGGTGGCGAGTTTGGACACGCTGTCGGACGTGGATTGCGTGTTCTCGCTCAACGTTTTGAGGTCGTTGAGCGTGCCGGCGGCCGTGTTGTTGGTGTCTTCGAGCTTCTTGATGATGTCTTGGTACTGTGCGTTGTCGCTGACGTTCTTGAGCTTCTCGATGAGCCGGGCGTTGCTGTCGGTCACGCTTTGCATGTTGCTGACGGCCTGCTGTGCGGTGCCGCTTGCGGACGAGACGGCCGTGGTCACCTTGTTGATGCTGGTGGTGGTGTCGCTGGCGGCCTGCGAAATCAGGCCGGAACCGTTTTCCAAAGCGGTGTTGGCGTTGGACGTGAAGGTATTGAGGCCGTTTTGTGCGGTGCCGATGGCGGTGGCGGTGTTCGCCAGGCCCTTGCCCGCGCTTGCTGCGGCCAGCTGCACGTCGTTCATTGCCTGACGGGCGGATTGCGTTTGTTGCGGCACGTTGGCGAGCTGTGCGTCAAGATCTTCGATGGTGGAGCGGATGAGGCTTACGTTCTTCTGGGTTTTGTCGAGTTCTGCTGTGGTTTCGTTGACGAAGGAGTTGGTTTTGCCGTTGATGGTGTCATTCGCGGAGTTCACGGCTTTAGTGAGTACTTCGCTGACGGTGGAGACGAAGGTGTTGTTGACGGTACGGTCGACGGTGGTCGCGCCTTGGTCGGTGATTTTCGGGGAGATCGGGCTCGATTTTTCGTTGACATAGTATTCCAGCGTCGGCCGGTTCTTGCTGTCGGTCACGACGTTGGCGAGATCCTCGCTGAAATCGGAGGGGATGATGATCGCCGCATAGCAGTCGCCGGACTGTACCGCTTCCATCGCTTCGGCCTTGCCCATGAATTCCCAGCCAAGCTGGTCGTTGTCTTTCAGCGTGTCTTCGATCTGGTCGCCGAGGTTCATTTTGCCGAGCAGGGCGTTGTCGGTGCCTTTGTCGACGTTGGCCACGGCAACTTTGATGCCTTGGGTATTGCCATACGGATTCCAGAATCCGTAGATGTTGAACCATGCGTACAGCGGCGGAATGATGGTTATGCCGATCATGATGACCCAGGCGGCAGGTACGGTGACGAGTCGTTTGAGGTCACGACGCAGAATCTGCAGTACGTTGCGCATTGTCTCCCCAGTCCAATGGATGTTCGACCGTGTTCGCGCGTAGCGATACGTTATTCGTAGCGCTACGCCTCCCGTATCGTAATACCCGCTCTCGGACAAATTTGGGCACAGGCGTAAATGCGCTCCGTCCATGACTGAAATAAACACGACAAACCGCGGCAGGACTGTGAATCTTGCTGTTGGAGACCGCGCAACTTGCCTTCTGTGTCTGCGCAAGTCGAGTCTGCTGTCTGCGCATCTTGTGATTGCGGGATGACATGTGACTTGCACAGGCAGAAATCGCAGGTTGTGCGCGTTGCGCGCAAACAATCATCTCGTGTAGCGCACTGCGATTGGGTTTTGGTAGCGTTGTTCTGGGAAGGACGGACAAGCATGAGCAAGATTGAAGATGTGAGCGAGGCCATCGCCGACGAAACCGAAATCGCAGCAATCGAAGAGGCCGGCATCATTGCGCAATCGCAATCGGCGGAAGATGACGGCAATCCTGCTGACCGCAGGCTGCCGCTGATTGCACGTATTTACGGCATCGTCATGTTGATCGAAGGCGTGGTGACGTTGCCGATCATCGTGATTTCCTGCCTGTATGCAGTCCACGCCGCGCTTTCCGGCAAACTGGCGTTTGGCGCGCTGAATCTCACCACTATTCTGTCGGTTATTCATGCTGCAGTGCTGCTGGTCTCCACCGCATGCCTTGCGATTTTCGGCATGCTGCTGATTCTCAACAAGCGTCGGCATATCGCGCAATGGACGTATCTGATGATTCCGCTCACGCTTGCGGAAGGCCTATTGTCGTTGTCGTTGCAGGGTTTGGGCGTGAATCTGATCAGTCCGACCGTGCAGCTGCTTGTATTGGTTGCGTTGCATATCACGGCTGATCCGTCGCTGCGCGAGGAACGACGTTGCAGTTCGCGCTTCGTCGTTTGGATGCGCGCAGCGAGTATGAGACGGCTGTTTTCGAAGGGGTATGGCCGGCCGTGATCTGACCCGGCAAGGGCTATATTTCGCTTGATTTCTTCAACCTGTTTTGGCTGTTTGTGGTCGGATGCGTGTTCGGTCTGGTAGTGGAGACGCTATACCACTATGTGCTGTTCGGCGAATGGCAGGATCGCGCCGGATTTTTGTGGGGGCCGTTCTCGCCGATCTACGGCTTTGGCGCGGTGATCCTGACGGTATTGCTCAACCACTTGTGGCGGTCGAATTGGATGCTGATCTTCTGCGCCAGCGCGGTGATTGGCGGCGCGTTCGAATATTTCACCAGCTGGTTCATGGAGGTTGCGTTCGGTATTCGCGCGTGGGATTACACGGGTCAATGGCTGTCGATTGATGGGCGCACATCCGGCAAATACATGTTTTTCTGGGGAATACTCGGCTTGGTGTGGGTGAAGCTGATTCTGCCGCATTTGCTTGCGATGATTCAGCGTATTCCGTGGAAGATTCGCTATACGTTGACGGCGGTGTGTTTCGCGCTGATTTTCGTTGACGGCGTGATGACGTTGATGGCGCTGGATTCCTGGTATTCGCGTATGGCGGGTATTGCGCAGGATTCGCCCGTTTCGCAATTCTTCGCCACGTATTTCGACGACGACTTCATGGCCAATCGGTTCCAGACCATGACGCTCGACCCGTCCACGGCCAGCCGCATGTAGCGTCTGACTGTTTTATGGATGACTGCTTTATGGGCTAGATGGCGAAGCTTTGCGGAAGAACGTGTATGGTGCGTCCGCTATTGGTTGCGCCGTGCACGGCTGCATGTGACCTGTGCCCGCACTGCCTTTGTGGACTCGGTGCCCTGCGACTTCTACGCGCTTAGGCGGCGAAGCTTTGCGCGAGCTGGCGGATCAGATCCGGCCTATGTCCACTCCATGAGGAGTTCGGTGAGATGACGACCGGAATCTGCTTGAAGCCAGCGTTTTTGATCTGTTCGAAGGTGGACGGGTTCTTCGTCAGATCAACGGTGTCGTAACGCACGCCCAGCTTTGCGAGCTCTTGTTCGGTGGCTTCGCATTGCGGGTTGCTCGGATTGGTGAAGACGGTCACGGTCATTCGATTTCCTCCCTATGCAAAATGGCTTCCGTCGTTTGCGAAAGCCGTGTCGGCCACGTTCTTCGGTTATGCTCGCTTACGCAAGCCACTATCTAGCATACACACTACAGGTAGTGGTGTGTCGTGAGTTTCCTCACTGTATATAGTGGGGAATTCCCCAGAATTCCCCAAAATACGAACGTTTGTTCGAATATGTCTAGTGTACCCCAAACCACGGAATTCACGTCCAAGCGCATGTCGAAACTGTTTCTAATGCTGTCGGATGGGCACAAGATGCGTTTCGGGAGGTCATGAAATGACATCGAGTCTGCGATGACTGTAGCGGTGAATGTGTTGAATAAATGTTGAATCGGACCATTTGATCCATTAGACTGCACAAACAAGAAAGCCTCGGAAACCGTTGAAAACATTGCCTTCCGAGGCTTTTCGCATGTGCCCCCCGTGGATTCGAACCCACAACCCACGACTTAAAAGGACGCTGCTCTAACCGTTGAGCTAGAGGGGCAACAAGGAGACAGTATACAGCATATTTACGCAAAACGCCACACGAATCAGCTGTAAGTAACGAAAAACGTGGATTATCACCAAGTCATCGCCGAATCATCATCGAATTCTCGCGAATCGCAGCGTCATTTCTGCATATCTGCTCGTACAGTGGAACGCATGTCATGTACCACGATTCTTGTAGGAAAGAAAGCCAGCTACGACGGCTCCACCATCATCGCACGCGACGATGATTCCGGTTCCGGCCGTTACGACCCCAAGAAATTCATTGCGGTCGCACCGCAAGACCAGCCGAGACATTACCGCAGTGTGCTCAGTCATGTCGAAATCGACCTTCCCGACAATCCATGCCGATACAGCATTGTGCCGAACGTGCTGCCGAATCGCGGAATTCTCGCGGAAGCGGGCGTCAACGAGCACAATGTGGCGATGAGCGCCACTGAAACCATCGCAGTCAACGAGCGCGTGCTAGCCGCTGATCCACTCGTTGAACTGCAACCGGCGAACGAAGCCACTAGCACCCCCGAAGTCCCGGGCGGAATCGGAGAAGAAGACATCATCACCCTCGTGCTGCCTTACGTAACCACGGCGCGCGAAGGCGTCGCACGTCTCGCCGAACTGCTTGAAACATACGGCACCTACGAATCGAACGGCATCATCATTTCCGACGTAAACGAAATCTGGTACGTCGAAACAATCGGCGGGCACCATTGGATCGCCCGCCGCGTGCCGGACGACTGCTATGCGACCATCCCCAACCAGCTCGGCATCGACGATTTCGACTTCGACGACGCCTTCAGCACCCAACGCGAGTTCATGTGCAGTGCCGATCTGCGCGAATTCATGGACGCGCACCACCTTGACCGCACTATGAGCGCGGGTGCGAGTAGCGGTTTCGGATTCCAGCCGACGAGCGCTTTCGGAAACGCCAGCATGAACGGCGGTGGCAATAGCAGTAGCGGCGCGGCGCTGGGTCACAACCATTTCAATCCGCGCACGGCTTTCGGCACCGCCACCACCAAAGACCGCATCTACAACACGCCACGTGCCTGGTACATGCAGCGCCACCTCAATCCAAGCGAGGACTGGGATTCGCCGGCCGCCCGCTACACGCCCGCATCCGACGATATTCCGTGGTGTCGTGTGCCTGAGAACGCTGTGACGCTCGAAGACGTCGACTTCCTGATGAGTGCACACTTCGAGGGGACCCCTTACGATCCGTACGGTACGCTCGGGACGCCGGAAAGCCGCCATCGCTACCGTCCGATCGGCATCAACCGCACCGGGCATATGGTGGCCATGCAGATTCGTCCGTACGCGCCGGAGGCAAGCCGTTCGATCATGTGGATCTCATACGGTTCCGGCCCCTTCACCGCGGCCACGCCGTTCTATGCGAACGTCGACGATACGCCCGCCTACCTGCGTGACACCACGCCGGAAGTCTCGACCGGCAACCTGTACTGGGCGAACCGTTTGATCGCCGCGCTCGCCGACGCGCATTTCTACGAAACCAGCAATGCGATCGAAGGATTTGCGGAATCGGCCCGCGCTTACGGCCATCGTCTGGTGGAACGTACTGATGCCGAATTGCGTGAGATTGCTGCACAAACGAGCGTGTCCGAATCGCAGGAGCGTGCAGGGGCCGCGGAGATTACGGAAAACGCAAGTATTGCAACCATCGCCAGACTGCAGCAGTCCAACGAAGAAATGGCGGAATACTTGCGCACTCACGTCACGAAACTGCTCAACGACGTGCTCTACACGTCCAGCAATCTCATGCACAACAGTTTCGCCATGTCCGACCGCTGGAACTGAGCATAAAGCCCTGAAATTCGGACCAAACCCGTCCAATCGAGCAGTTTCCGCGCTCGGAGCCGCATGAACGCAGGCTGTTGGAAGCGTCAGTGCTGCTCCCAACAGCCTCACGACTGCATCCGCATTCTCGTACGTCAGTTTTTGCCCATATCTCGCTTATATATGGCAGATTTCAAGAGCTGACACGAGGCATTTCGTTTACATATGGCACTCGTGCTTGGTAGCAAGGCGACTTCGGGGGTAAAAATATACCCTCTAAGTCACCTTGCTATCAAGGGCATCTGCCATATATAAGGCAGATAGTGCTATCTAGACCGTCGATTGACCATCAAATCGTCGGAAATCGCGATCAGTTGAACCCGACGACGTGTTCCGCCACGAAATATCCCTTGCGAATCACGAAACGACCGATCGACCCGCGCAAATTCAACGCACGAGACATGGCCTTCTTGCGCACATCCTTGTAAATAGTGGGGGAGTACGCCTTAATGTCGTCCCACATATCCTTTTCTTCTCATAATTTTCCGGATCGCGAGACAAAATCATGAACACACTTGCCACGGAACTTTCAATCGCCAGGAAGTGGATCATATAACGGTACAGGCCGTCCGGCACCGTATCGTGTTCCGGAGTTGCACGCACCATGCACTGGTTGACGAGGCGCAGCTGGTCGACGCGGCGGATCATCACGTCGGTCTGCACGCTCTGGCCGTCGCGACCGATGAAATAGTGGTAGAACGGCGTATCCAAATACTTCATGGTCTTCACCCACGGGAACGGCTGATACGCGTAAATGAAGTCCACGTAGACGTGTGCTCCGGCAGCTGCATGCCGGACTCTCGCACCACGGCGGTGCGGTACGTCAGCGCGTGCATGAGAATGTATTCAGCCAAGCCGAAATGCCCAAGATCGTTCCAGGTCAGGCGCTCGCCGGCCTTCATGGCATGGCGGAAGTTCACCACATGCTTGTTGCGTTTGCCAACCTTGTCATACACATAATTAGTGACGAGCATGTCGATCGGCTCGGTGGAATCGGCCTCTTCGCGCAGCACGGCCATGACCTGTTCGAGCGATTCGGGGCCAACCCAATCGTCGGCATCAACAACCTTCACGTACATGCCGCTTGCCGCCGCGATGCCGGTGTTGACGGCCCCGCCGTGCCCCTTGTTTTCCTGATGAATCGCGCGCACGATGCCTGGATAGCGGGCTTCGAATTTCTGTGCCATTTCCAGCGTGCCGTCGGACGAGCCGTCATCCACGATCAGCACTTCGATGTCGTCGTTGCGCTTCGCTGCGATTAACGACATGACGCATCGTTCCAAATATTCGGTCATGTTGTACGCGGGCACCACGAAGGTGAGCGTCTTCTTCTCCTGCATAGTCTTCCTTGGTAGGACGAGGTGACCTGCCGCGCGCGGCGCGTGGTCACTGCGTAACGAAACTAACGTAGCACCTTGTTTGCTTCAGGGGAACGGTTTGTGCGTAATAGGCACCCTGAATAGCGCAATCTGCACCTGAAATTTCCCTTAAGGGTACCGTTGTTGACGATTCGTCAGTTTTCGTCGATGTTTATTGGCTGTTGCGCTGCTTACGATTCCCCTGTTACGGGCACTGTTTGATTCCTGCGTCTGGCGCCTGCTGGCGTGGGTTGCGATGCTTGCTATGACTGGGTGCGGCTGGTTTTACGGCTGCTGTTCGGCTGGTGTGTCCTGGCTTCCGGCTGCGTCTTGTTCGGTATTCTGTTCAGCGTTCTGCTCGGCTGGGCTTTCCGTATTGTTTTGTGATTGTGCTTCTTTTGCGGCCTTGCGCTCGCGTTTCGCGATTTCCTTGATTTCGCGCCTTTCCTGCTTTTCCGCCTCTTTTGTGGCTTTGTCGCTTTCGAAACGCAGTTCCGGCTTGGCTTCCATGCGGCTCAAGCCATGCCAGGCCAGATTCACGATGTGCGCGGCAATCTGCTCTTTACTGAGTTTGCGCTGGTCCGCCCAATACTGGCAGGTATATACGGTCATGCCGATGAGCATCTGCGCGTAGTATGGCACGCCCTTGGCCGGCAGATGCTGGCGTTTGAACGCTTCGGCGAGAATGTCTTCCACGCGCAGGGCGATGTCTCCCAAAAGCGAATTGAACGAGCTGGCCGGATCGGTTTTCGGCGAATCGCGGGTGAGCACTCGGAATCCTTCAGCATTCTCCTCAACATAGGTGAGCAGTGCCAGCGCCGTGCGTTCCACGATTTGACGGGGGTGCGCTTGTGGGTCGGAGAGCGCGTTGACGAGCGTGTCGGTAAGGGCGCGCATCTCACGGTCCACCACCACAGCGTACAGGCCCTCTTTGCCTCCGAAATGCTCGTACACAATGGGTTTCGACACTTTCGCGGTGGCGGCGATCTCCTCCACGCTCACTGCTTCAAAACCCTTCGACGCGAACAGCGAACGACCGATTTCGATGAGCTGCTCACGCCGCTGATACGACGTCATTCTGGATGTATTGGCCATGCCGTCCAGTTTTTCATGCCCCGTGGATAGTCTGTCCGATTCTGGTGAATCGGACAACTGTGGTGCGTATGGCGTTGTCTACTTGTCCGTTTCTCCCGAATCGGTCATCTGAACGTCGGATTCGGATGGTTTGTTGTCCGATTCTGCAGAATCGGACATTCGTGGTGCGTCCGCGGGGCGGAGCCGGTGTGTCCGTTGCGCTTTTTAGGCTGGAGTCATGGATACGAATGTGATTATTGCGATTGTCGCCGTTGTCGTTATCGCGGCAATTCTGGTGATTGGCGGTTGGTGGCTCGGTAAGACCCGCAAGAACGCCGTCGATAAGTCCACGGAGGATGCGAAAGCCAAGGCTGACGCCCGTCTTGCTGCGGAAGCAAAGTCGGCTGCGGCTGATTCTTCCACGGTGAAGCCGTCCGTTGATTCCAATGTTGATGCAGCTGAAAAAGCTCCGGCTGAAAGTCAGCAGAAGTCCTCAGCTCAGGCTTCCTCTTCCGAAACGGCAGCTCCTGCACCAGCCACCGAAGCCAAGCCCGAACCGGTTCATGAAACCCCCGAATCCGCCGGCACGCGCATGCAGCGTCTTAAGGCGCGCCTGTCGAAATCCGGCAATCCGTTCGGCAAGGCTCTGTTCAACATTCTTGCGAAGGATCAGCTTTCCGAAGCCGACTGGGAAGACGTCGAAGACACCCTTCTGCTTGCCGATGTTGGCGCGGAAGCCAGCGAACAGCTCGTCGAGGAACTGCGCAACGACGCCCGAATCGCAGGCCAGTCCGATCCGGACGAAGTGCGTGCTGCGCTGAAGGACAAGCTGTTGAAGCTCGTAGGCACTGACACGGATCGCCGTCTCAATGCCAATAAGGAGGGTGCCAACAAACCAAGCGTCATCATCATGGTCGGTGTGAACGGCACGGGCAAAACCACCACTGCGGGCAAGCTTCCCGCCTGCTTGTTTCCGAAGGCAAGCAGGTCATGTTGGGCGCTGCCGATACCTTCCGCGCGGCAGCCGCCGACCAGTTGGAAACTTGGGGTGCCAAGGTCGCGTCCCGGTCGTGCGTTCCGACAAGGACGGCGCCGATCCGGCGTCCGTCGCATTCGAGGCCAGTGCCAAGGCCAAGGAAGAGAACGCCGACGTGCTCATCATCGACACTGCGGGCCGCCTGCAGAACAAGGCGAACCTCATGGACGAGCTCGGCAAGATCCGCCGCGTTACCGAAAAGAACCTTCCGGTCGACGAGGTGCTGCTCGTGCTCGACGCCACCACCGGCCAGAATGGCATGACCCAGGCCAAGGTGTTCGCCGAAGCCATCGGCATTACCGGTGTGGTGCTCTCCAAGCTCGACGGCTCCGCAAAGGGTGGCATTGTGATTTCCGTGCAGAAGGAGCTTGGCGTGCCCGTCAAGCTTGTCGGCCTCGGTGAAGGCCCGGACGATCTCGCCCCGTTCGATCCGGAAGGCTTCGTCGACGGCATCCTCGCCTGAGCTGATTGCGCTCCCGAGAAAGCCTCCCCGCGCGGGGAGGCTTTCTTTTTACCCCCGACCAGTCCTATTTCGCCTATATAAGACAGATACGCTGAAAAATGGGCTGATAGTGGTTTGGCCTGAGAGCGGTGCGCAATCTGAAACAAAACGTGCCAGCCGCTTTATTCCGCCGTTTTCGGTTGACGTAATGGCGAGATGGCGTTACCTTGCTGTAACACGTCGTAACGTTTTCAAAAACGCGGGCGGCGTTCCATACCGTTTTGTCAGCCCCATACGATGGGGCCGGAAATGTGAAATCGAAAAGAAAGAAAGAGGAGGGTGACATGGGTCAGCTTGATTCTGGAAATGCCGCGTGGATTTTGCGTCCGCGTCCCTTGTGTTCCTCATGACGCCGGGTGTGGCGTTCTTCTACGGTGGCATGGTCCGCGCAAAGGCCGTGCTGAACATGATGATTATGGAGGCGGCCGCTCTGTCCGTCACAATGGTGATCTGGGTGCTGTGGGGCTGGTCCATCGCCTACGCAGGCACTTCGGTCGGCGGTGTCTTCGGTGATCCGGCCACAGGCTTCCTGCTGAAGGATTCCATGGTTTCCGACGGCGGTGTCTTCACGTCGCTTCGCTGAACTCCAACAACTACCCGGTCAGCGTCGATGTGGCGTTCCAGTCCGCATTCGCCATGATTACCGTCGCTCTGATTTGCGGCGCTATCGCTGAACGTGTCAAGTACTCCACGTGGATGATTTTCGTCGCGCTGTGGATTACCTTCGATTACGCTCCGCTCGCCCACATGGTGTGGAATGGCGGTCTGCTGAGCGCTGACGGCGCGATCTCCCAGGCTATCGGCGCTGCCGCCCACGATTTCGCAGGTGGTACGGTCGTGCACATCAACGCTGCAGTCGCCGCTCTGGTGATCGTGTTGATCATCGGCAAGCGCAAGGGCTTCGGCACCCAGCCGTTCCGTCCGCACAATGTTCCGTTCGTGATGCTTGGCGCCTTCCTGCTGTGGTTCGGATGGTTCGGCTTCAACGCTGGTTCCGCGTTCGCAGCCAATGGCACCGCAGGCTACGCTTGGGTTTCCACTTCCGCCGCAACCGCCGCCGCAATGCTCTCTTGGGGCTTCACTGAGAAGATCCGCACCGGCCACTACACCGCCATGGGTGCCGCTTCCGGCATCGTCGCAGGTCTGGTTGCCATCACTCCGGCCGCCGATGTGGTTTCCCCGCTGTGGGCCATCGTGCTCGGTGCCATCGCCGGCGTGCTCACCTGCCTCGCTTGCGGCCTGAAGTTCAAGCTCGGCTACGATGATTCTCTCGACGTTGTCGGCGTCCACGGCGTCGGCGGCTTCACCGGCACTGTGCTTATCGGCTTCTTCGGCGAAGGTACCGGTCTGTTCGCGGGCGGCGACTGGAAGCAGCTGGTTGTGCAGCTCATCGTTGCCCTCGTTGCCATCATCTGGTCCGCTGTTGTCACCGGCATCATCGCCTTCGCTCTGGAGAAGACGATTGGTTGGCGTGTCACCGAAGCTCAGGAAGTCGGCGGTATCGATCTTGCCGATCAGGGCGAACGTGCTTACGATTTTGCTGGTACCGCCAGCTCTGTTCTCAAGGAGGTGAAGTGAGATGAAGCTCATTACCGCTATCATTCAGCCGCATAAGCTTGACGATGTCAAGGAAGCCCTCGCTGCCGCAGGTGTTCACGGTCTGACCGTGTCTGAGGCTAACGGTTACGGCCGCCAGCGTGGCCACACCGAGGTTTACCGTGGCGCCGAATACACCGTGGATCTCATTCCGAAGATTCGCGTCGAGGTGCTGTCCGATGACGCCGATGCCGAGACTCTGGTCGGTGTGATCGTCAAGTCCGCCGGCTCCGGCACCATCGGCGACGGCAAGGTCTGGGTTGCCCCGCTTGATTCGGTGACCCGCGTGCGTACCGGCGAGACCGGCTCTGCCGCTATCTGATAATTCATTCGGATAGATATTAAGGGCCCCGGGCTTGGGTTCGGGTTATCAATAGACAGATCCCCGTACGTGCTTCGCGCCGTGCGGGGATTTTCATACGATTTTCGCGTCATATTTTTGCTTCGTATTTCCCCGCTTTCGCTTTATCTGCTCAGATTTGCTTGCTTTTGCGAAGATTTTCAAGGATTTGCTATGACTTCAGCGGTTGATGGTCTTAAACAACGTTTCATGGATATGAGTCAGCCGGATGCCGACGGCGTGTACCGCAATGGTGCGGCGAAACGTAAGGCTCGTACGGATCTGGCCATGGATTGCCTCAAACAATTGTGGCAGGAGGCTTGCCAGACGGTGTCTTTTGACGTTCCGCAGTCCGGCATTGGTCTTGGCGCGGTGGGTTCGTTGGCCCGCGGCCAAGTGGGACCGAGTTCCGATCTTGACTTGGTGGTCATTTATGAGCCTCACGCACTCACTGACCGGCAGCTCAATGAGCTTGCCAACAAATTGTGGTATCCGATTTGGGATTCGAGTCTTGATCTTGACCAGTCGGTGCGTACCCGCGCGCAGTGCGAGGCGGTGACCGACCATGATTTGCCTGCTGCGATGGGTTGGCTGGATGTGGTGCCGATTGCGGGCGATACGCAGCTGATCGAATCCACGGCCGTCTCCATTTTGGAGCGTTGGCGTAGGGCCGCACGTAAGCGCTTGCCCGAATTGTTGGGCTCCGCCAAGTCTCGTTTGGATGAGTTCGGCCGTATGGCGTATAGCAATCAGCCTGATATTAAGGAGTCTCGCGGCGGTTTGCGCGATTCCGTGCTGGTCTCCGCGCTTGCCGCTTCTTGGCTTGCCGACCGCCCGCACGGCCAGTATGACGATGCCGTCGAACGGTTGCTGGATGTGCGCGATTGCATTCATTTGGTGGCCAATAAAGACACGAACATGTTGCTTGCTCCTTATCAGGCGAGGGTTTCGGCGATGTTGGGTTTGGCTGATCCGACGTTGCCGAATGGCGAGCGTGAGGCGAAGTCGATTGATGATTTGCAGACGTTGCTTGCGCGTGTTGGTCGCCAGATCGCGTTTTTCGCTTGATTCCACGGCTTCTCGCGCTGAGCATTCGTTGACTCATGAGAAGCCTCGTTTTGCGTTTTTCCAGGTGTTCCAGCCTCGTGGCGGCGGTAAGCGTCAGGCGCCTACGTTTGATGTGATTGCGCCCGGTATCGCCAAGCATGAGGAGGAGATCGTGCTTGCGCCGGGTGCCGATCCGAAGTCCGATCCGTGTCTTGCGTTGCGGGCTGCTGTTGCTGCGGCTGAGTTTGGTCTGCCGATCGCGCCCGGCACGTTGCAGAATCTGAAGTCGTGTCCGATCGATGATCGCACGTGGAATGATGAGTCGCGTAGTCTGTTCTTGCGTTTGCTTGCGAGCGGTCCCGCGTTGTTGCAGGTGTGGGAGGAGATTGATTTTGTCGATATTCCGGGTCGGCTGATTCCGGAATGGCTGGCGATTCGTAATCGTCCGAGCGCTTCGGCCGCGCACCGTTACACGATTGACCGTCATTCGGTTGAGGTGGTCACGCGGCTTGGTCGTGAAACACCTCGTGGAAACCGTTATGATGATCGGCATTATCAGGCGTTGCTGTTGGCTGGTATTTTGCATGATGTCGGCAAGCGTCCGGGGGTTGCCGATCATGCGGCGGAGGGTGCGCGTCATGCGTCCATGGTGTTGAAACGCATGGGTTTTGACCGTGACATTATTTGGTGGGTCACGTTGTTGGTGCGTGAGCATCTTACGTTGTCGGAGTTTGCGACTGGTCAGAATCCGAATGATCCGAATGTTGGTGACGAGTTGGCGTCTCGTCTTGATCATGATCCGCTGCTGCTTGACATGCTGTTCGATCTGACTCGTGCTGACGGTTCGTCGTTGGGTGCCACGGCCGGCGAGACCATTTCCAAACAGTACGGCTGGAGTAAATGGCGCGAAACCCTTGTCCGAACCATGTACAACGCCACCCGCTACCACATGTGAGGCCGCGTAGGCTGTGAGCGAATGCCCGGCAAAGCGACATGATTGCCGATGCGGTACCCGCCGCGTCGTCGGAAACCCATCGTTTAAGAAAAAGTGGGGAACATATCACCTTCGGTTCACTTAAGCAAGTCACAACCGGGGGAATGGGCACCCGTACGGAAGATGTCCCCAAGTTGTCCACTTGGTTATCCCCATTTGGTGGATAACTCGATATGTTTTCCACATAGTTTATCCCCAGTATGTGGATAACTCGGGGTTTTTTCGGCTTTCTTATCCACAGCGAACCGATTCGCGCGTGTCGGGTGATTCCGATCCTGCCAATGCGGAGATTCCTCCAGAATCTCATCGCAACATCATTCGTGAAGTGGCACAGGTATTATGGTTTTTCCCGGTACACCACACATCGAAGAGCTGGAGAAGCATGGCGGAGAGCAATTCTTGGAACAATGGCCTGAATCAAGGGCAAAACCGCGGTTTTCAGGCAATGGCAGCATTTCCGGCGCGTCGGGAACGGCTATTCGCGACGCCATCTTCGACCGTGTGCCGCCACATGACGACGCCGCCGAAATGGCGGTGCTCGGCGGCATGCTCATGAGCAAAGACGCCATCGGCGAAGTCTCGCAGATGATTGACATCACCGACTTCTACCAGCCGCGCAACCAAACCGTGTACGAAGCCATCATCAACCTGTTCTCCGCATCGCAGCCCGTCGACGCGGTGCTGGTGGCCAACCAGCTGCTCAAAGACGGCGACCTCGAAAAAGTGGGGGGATCCGACTATCTGCACAGCCTCGTCGCATCCGTGCCGACCGCAGCCAACGCAACCTTCTATGCCGACATCATCCACCAGCGTGCCATCCTGCGCAATGTGATCGCAGCCGGCACCAAAATCGCACAGCTCGGCTACACCGCCGAAGGATCCCAAGCCGAAGACGTCGTCAACCTGGCACAGGCCGAAGTCTACGAAATGTCGACCGGCAAAGTGAGGCAGGATTACGCGCCGATCGGCACCGTCATCACCGATACCCTCGACCAAATCGACCGACTGCAAAACGGCGAGGTTTCCAAAGGCGTGCCAACCGGATTCCGTGACATCGACGACGTGACGCAAGGCCTGCAGCCGGGCCAGATGATCGTCGTTGCAGGCCGACCGGCCATGGGTAAGTCCACGCTCGGCGTTGATTTCGCGCGAGCTGCGGCGCTGCACCACAATATGACGTCCGTGATCTTCAGCTTGGAAATGAGCAAAACCGAACTTGCGCAACGAATCATTTCGGCGGAAGCGAATATTCCGCTGTCAGCCATGCGCCGAGCGGAAGAAATCACGCAGGAACGTTGGAATATCCTCAATAATCTACAGGATAAACTGCAGAACGCACCATTATTCATCGACGATAGTCCGAACATGAGTTTGATGGAGATCCGTGCGAAATGCCGCCGATTGAAGCAGACGAACGATCTGAAATTAGTGGTGATCGACTACCTGCAGCTCATGACTTCCGGCAAGGCCGTGGAAAGCCGTCAGCAGGAAGTGTCTGATTTCTCGCGTGCATTGAAGCTGCTTGCCAAGGAATTGGAAGTGCCGGTGGTGGCGCTGAGCCAGCTGAACCGTGGCCCCGAAATGCGTCAGGATAAAAAGCCGCAGCTTTCGGATTTGCGCGAATCCGGTTCTATCGAACAGGACGCCGACGTGGTGTTCCTCGTGCACAGGCCGGACGCCTACGACAAGGAAGATCGCCCGGGCGAGGCCGATATCATCATGGCGAAGCATCGTAACGGTCCGACGCAGACGTTCAATCTCGCGTTCCTTGGCGCATACTCCAAGTTCAAAGATATGCCGCAGGACTACCAGAGCCAACAGGAGGTATAGCATGGCGTGGAACTCATTCGCAACGCCGTTGATCGGCAAGGCCGTGCGTGCGGCCTCCCGCCTGGCACATGGCGGCGGCAGCGCGTTCCCCGGCAAAATCGTGGAACGGATCGACCCGCAATTTCTCGCACGCACCCTGCAGCAGCTACCGCTTGGCGTGGTGCTCGTGTCTGGCACGAACGGCAAACACCACCACCACGCGCATGGTGGCAAGCATGCTGGAATCGTTGGGATTGAAGGTATTCACCAATCCGACCGGATCGAATTTCACCCGCGGCGTGGTCTCGTCGCTGCTGGCCGAAGTCTCGCTCGGCGGCAAACTGGACGCCGACATCGCCGTACTGGAACTCGACGAAGCGTACGCGGTGCATTTCGTCAAACAAGTGCAACCCGACTACTGCCTGCTGCTCAACGTGATGCGCGACCAGCTCGACCGTTTCGGCGAAATCGACAATACCGCACGACTGCTGAGCAAAGCCGCCGAAGCGACCACCGGAACCGTAGTGCTCAATCGTGAGGATCCACGCATCGCACGACTTGCTGACGTCGCACATACTGAAGATGGTGTGGAAGTGCGCTATTTCGGTCTTGACGGGTCGTTGCGCAGCTTCTTCCCGTCCGACGACGACATGCGCACGACAGTCGATACTGCATCGTCCGCAAATATTGAGATTGACGATGCTGCAGCGATTGCGAAAACTGGGGAAAATGCAGAAAAATCGGGAGATGCGGCAATTGCGGAACAGCTACCAGCTGACGTGACCTTGCTTGCCGTGGGCGACCATCGTGCCAGTTTCGGCATCGACGGTGAAACGTACGAAACCGGTGTGAGACTGGAAGGCGTGTACAACCTGTACAACGCGGCGGCCGCGCTGGCCGTCGTGCGAGCGGTCGTGGCCGATGCGCAAGCAATGTTCCTGCCGTTCGAGCAGAACGTAACCGACGAACTATTGCGACAAGTGGGAATCTCACAGCGCATGATCGACTTCGCGCATTCCACCACGCAAGCCATGATCGACGCGGCAGCCGAAGTCACTCCGGCGTTCGGACGCGGCGAGGTCATCGACGTGAACGGTTCGCCGGTGGAGCTGCTGCTCGTCAAAAACCCCATGGGATTCCGTCTGTCGCTCGCATCCTTCACCCCTGAAGGCTGCGACACCATGATCGCCATCAACGACGAATACGCCGACGGGCGTGACATGAGCTGGCTGTGGGACGTGGACTTCTCCTCGCTGCGAGACACCGGTGTGGCCATGGTTTCGGGCGTGCGTGCCTGGGACATGGCGTTGCGCCTCGAATACGATCAGGTGCCGGTGAATAGCGTCAACACGGAACTTGAAGAGGCCGTCTCAACGTTCGTGAACGCGAATCCGGGCACCCCCAAGCACATTTACTGCACATACACGGCAATGCTCAAAACGCGAGCCGCGCTCGGCAAAATCGCCGAAGTCGCCGACGCTGGCGTGGGCAAATAACAGCGCGAATCCGCGCAACGCATGAAAACGCATGAAGAACGTATGAACCGCATGAGGGAGACGATATGAGCCAGGTAATCGACATCGTGTCGCTATATCCGAAAGACATGAACATTTACGGCGACTCCGGCAACGTGCTCACCATCCAGCGCCGTCTCGCCCTATACGGCTACGAGCCGCGCGTGCACGCCTACAATCAGGGCGACGCGTGGCCCGAACACGTCGACATGATTCTGGGCGGCGGCGGCCAAGACACCGGCCAGAAGAAAATCATCGACGACTTCTTCAAACGCGCCGACCTGCTGCGATCGCTGGCCGCCGGCGGCACCCCCATGCTCATGATTTGCGGTCTGTACCAGCTGTTCGGCGAATATTTCGAAACGGTGGATGGCTCCCGGCTCGACGGCATCGGCGTGATCGGCGCGTACACGGTCGGTCAGGAAGTGCGCATGATCGGCAATCTGACCGAGCATTCCGCCGATTTCGGTGACATCATCGGCTACGAAAACCATTCCGGCCAAACCTTCCTGCGCGAAGGCGTGCAGCCGCTCGGCACCGTCGACGCGGATAGCACCGGCAATAATGGCGAGGATCATACGGAAGCGCCCGCGTCAACAATGTGATCGGCACATACATGCACGGCTCGCTGCTGCCGAAAAACCCCGCGATCGCCGATTTTCTGATCCGCACCGCCGCAGAACGCCGGTATGGTTCGTTCGATCCGGCCGCTGCAGGGCAGACGGAAGCGCAGCGTGCGGAACTTGATCGCATCAACACGATTGCCAGCAACGCGCGTCGCGTGGCCATGTCACGCCCGCGCTGATTGTTTTCGCGCTGTTTCGTAGTTTTCGCGTTTTCGTACGCTGTGAGCATACGGCAGCGAGTCTTCCGCAGAATTGTAACGATTGACTAGTTTCGTTGACGTTATTTGTGAAGAAAATGCGATAGAGTGGGTACCACCATCACCTAAGGAGGTAATCATGGCTGATTTTGATTTTGGTGACGGCCTGCGTAAGGTCTTCCTCGCCGGCGTTGGCGCTTTGGCGACCACGGTTGAGAAGAGCCAGGAAATCGTTGACGATCTCGTCAAGAAGGGCGAGCTGACCGTCGAACAGGGCAAGGCCCTCAACGCCGAACTCAAGCACAAGGTCGCGGAGGTCAAGGAATCCTCTGAAGCCAAGGCTGCAGAGGAAACCAAGGAAGCCGAACCTGAAGCCAAAGCCGAGTAACGTTCAATCGTTCACGTCGCCGTCTGCTCGTCGCATCACGTTCAGACGGCGATTTGTTATGCGGAACTTGCGAAACATGCGAACGGCCGTGTGCGGAACGTAAGAAACGTGCGAAACATGCGAATCGCATGAAATACGCGGGACGCAAGTCTCCTCATGAATCCCACTCATCGTAATCCGACCACGTTTGCGAGCAGCGATATGTCTTTGAATTCCCCGATCGAGCCGGATGCGGCCCGACCCGAAAGCGTGGAGCCGGTCACACTTTCCGACCGAGTCAACGCGGTGATCAATCCGACGGCGAACCCCTCGTCCGACGCGGCTGCGGCAACGGCAGCCAAATCCGCGGGAAAAACGGGAATCCCGCAATCGCAAGGCAAGCAGAACGACGCAACCTTTACGCAATCCGAAACCATCGGACTGTTCGGCCCGCGTAAAGACTCATTCTCGCAGCGCTACCACCTGACTCGTCGAGGCAAACTGAAGCGACTTGCGCAAATCGCGCAAATCGTCAACCAATTCGACATTGTGCACGGCCTGACCCCCGTCAAAATGCGGCTCATGTTCGAAGCGCTTGGCCCAACTTTCGTGAAAGTCGGACAGATCCTGTCCATGCGCTCCGAAATCCTGCCCCAATCGTTCTGCGACGAACTCGCCAAACTGCGCGCCGACGCCGACCCCATGCCGTACGGCACCGTCCTGCAAGTGCTGGAAGACGAATACGGACGCCCGGCAGGCGAAATCTTCGACCATATCGACGCCACACCGCTCGGATCGGCAAGCCTCGCGCAAGTGCATCGTGCGAAACTCACTACCGGAGAAGATGTGGCCGTCAAAGTGCAACGCCCGGGCGTGCGCGAAACCATGGCACAGGATGTGTCCATCATGCGCACCATCGCACGAATAGCCGCCAAAACCATGCCCAGCGCCCAAGTGGTCGATCTCTCCGGCGTGGTCGAAGAACTGTGGGACACCTTCGAAGCCGAAACCGACTTCATGATCGAAGCGCGAAATCTGGCGGAATTCAAACGATTCTGCGAACACTACAAATACATGGACTGCCCGAAGCCATACTCCGACCTGTGCACCGAACACGTGGTGGTCATGGACTACGTCGAAGGCATTTCCGTCTCGCATCCTGATGAGCTCATCGAAGCGGGCTACGATCTGAAGGAAATCGGCACCAAACTGGTCGACAATTACGCCACGCAAGTGCTTGACGAAGGCTTCTTCCACGCGGATCCGCACCCGGGCAACATCATGGTGCGCGGCGGGCAGATCGTGCTGCTCGACCTAGGCATGACGGGCCGGCTTAATGCCAAAACCCGTTCCGTCTTGAAAGACATGATTTTCGCGGTCGCCAAACAGGATTCGCCCGCGCTTGCCGACGGTCTGCTGCGTTTCGCCGGTGCCGAGGCCGATCCGGAGGATTATCCGGCGTTATTGGCCGACTTGGATGTGATCGTCAAGGAATTCGGCACAGTGGATTTGGCCGAGCTGGATATCGCCGCCATGCTCACCGCATTGACGCAAATGGCGCAACGACACGGCATTGAAGTGCCGAGCACCGTCACCACGGTCGGGCGTGCGCTGGTCACTTTGGAAGGCCTGCTCGACGAGTTCATTCCAGACGTGAATATGATTCAGATCATCTCCGACCATATCGCCGCAAGCACGTCGAAGAAGGATTTCGCCAAGGATGAGGCGAAATCGCTGGTTATCGAAGGCCATCAGGCGCTGCACAGCCTGCTCGCTGCCGCCAATGAGCTGAAAGTGGCCTCCCGTATGCTTACGCGCGGCCAGTTGCGCGTGAATATGGAGATGGTCGCTCGCAGGAACCGATCCATCTGCTTGCCAACATGGTGAACAGGCTTACGATGGCGCTGATCGTCGTCGGATTGTTCATCGGCTCGTCGATCGTGTACTATGCGGGCATCAAACCGGTGATTTTCGGTATTCCGATCGTTGGTTTCCTCGGCTATGTGATCGCGTTCGTTTTGTCCGTCTGGATCGTGTTCGACATTTACTTCAAGGGACGTTCCAACAAAAAGCGATGACACTAGTCTAGGGGGAGAGTGGATTCGCGTTGGATGAGGCGGCAGGGGAGGTATTCCGTGCCGTGGTGGGGCTGGCCGTTGATGGCGTCCATCAGGTAGCGGGCGGCTTTACGGCCGATGAGTTCCGTTTCATTGTCGATGCTGGTCAGCGGCGGGCGGGAGCTCTTGGTGAGCACGTCCCAATTATCGTGGCCGATCACCGCCACATCCTCAGGAATGCGTAGATGCTGCGACTTCAACGCGTCAATGCATCCTCGTGCCAGCTGATCGCTCTGGCATACCACGGCGTCGAACTTCACGCCTTGGTCGAGCAGCAGTCTGGTGGCGGCACGCCCCCAATTCTCGTCCCAACGGCCATAGCGAATCGGGCCAGCCGGTTCCAAACCAACCTCGGCCAACGCTTCCAACGCGCCCTTGGTGCGGTCGGTGGAGGCCGTATACGTTTCATCGCCGCCAATAATGGCGATACGGTTGCGTCCGCACGAAATCAAATGATTCACGGCCATGCGCCCGGCGTCCACATTGTCACACGTCACCGAACAATCGTTGGTGTCGGTGGAAGGACCATACACATACACCAGCGGCACGCCCCAATCACGCCCCAGCGACGGGCGCGGATTCGTCTCGCACTGCACAATCAGCAGGCCGTCCACTTTCAGCGACAGCAGTTTCTCTACATGGCTGCGTTCCAGCGCATCGTCACCGCGAGCATTGGCGAGTAGTACCGATGTCGATTGTGCGCGCAGCTCGTTTTCGGCGCCAATAAGAATAGGCGTGGAGAAACGGCCTTGCAGATCGGAAGTGACCAAACCGATGGTTCCGCTTCTGCCGCTTGCCAACGATTGCGCCAGCTTGTTCGGGGAATAGTTGAGTTGCCGCGCTGCCTCCATCACGCGCTCGCGGGTGTCTTCGCTGACGCGCGGTTTGCCATGCAGCGCCTTTGAAGCCGTTGCCAAAGACACGTTGGCCAGCGCTGCTACATCTTCAAGCCTTGCTGTTGAGTGAGTATCTGCAGTTGCCATGATGTTCCCCTTTTTTACGGTGTGACGAAAAACGTTGGCTGCGCGTCGATGCGCTTCGCCGCCCTTGTATTGCGTAATATTATACGACAAACTGCGAAAGTTTTCGCATCGTGTCAAAAAGTGGACAAAACGGCTTTATATAGCCGATTGCTGACATTTTCACTTGCAAATTGCGAAACTTTCGCATTTGCGAAAATGAACACATTTTTCTTTCGCATTTTCTGCATCTCACGTCATTTTTTGCTGTCATAAACGATTCTTAAAATGCTAAGAATCGTTTATTTATAACGGTTTTATCGACATGAATACCTTTGCATTCTGATGTGCGAAAGCGATTTTGCAAAATCTGGAGAAAACCATATACTGAGAAAAGGCTTTCGCACTACGGTTCAATCAAGGAGAACAACCGGGAAATCGTGAAGGCAGACGGCGGAAGGCCCGCCGGATGGCTCAAAGCTGAGCGATACATAGAGAAAGTAAGTAGACATGGTGTCTTTCAACAAGGTCACTCGCGTTATTGCCGGCATCGCGGCAACCGCGTTGCTTATTCCGATGGCTGCATGCGGCGGTGGTTCCAGCAGTGGTGGATCCGCGGCTCCGGCCGATATTCCGGCAGCCGGCACTGATGACGGCACTGAGATCACTCTGTGGACCCGTTCTCCGCTGGAGCGTCAGGCCAAGAACGCGGTGAAGGCCTACAACGCCTCCCACAAGAACCAGGTCAAGCTGGAAATCATTCCGAACGACGATATGGAAGGCAAGGTTGGTGGTGCTTCCCAGACTGATTCCCTTCCGGACATTCTCGCCGGTGACGTGGTGCGTATTCCGTACTGGGCTTCTGAAGGCATCTTCACCGATATCACCAAGCAGATCGACGGACTCGACAACAAGTCCGACCTGCAGCAGGGCCACATTGAAGCCGGTACCGTGGATGGCAAGGAATACACGCTGCCGTTCATCACCGACGTTTCCGTGATGGTATGGAACAAGAATCTGTACAAGGAAGCAGGTCTTGACCCGGAGAAGGGTCCGAGCAGCATCGACGAGTTCGTTGAGCAGGCCAAGGCGGTCGCGGCCCTCAACAAGGACGGCGTGGCAGGCTCCTACTTGGCCGGCCAGTCCGGTGGCGCTCTCGTGTTCGACCTGTTCCCGTCCGTGTGGGCTGACGGCGAATCCGTGATGAACGCAGATGGCACCGAAGCCACCCTCGACAACGATTCCATGAAGGCCGTGCTCGACGCCTACAAGGAACTCGCCAACACCACCAACGGCTTGGGCGCAGGTTCCAAGGAAGAAACCGGTGCCACCTGGACCGCTCCGTTCGCCAACGGCAACATCGGTGTGATGCCGTATCCGAACACCTCATCCACCGCACTGTTCGAAGCTGAGAAGGACGGTGGCTTCGAAGTCGGTGTCACCCCGATCCCGGGCACCAAGGAAGGCAAGACCTCCACGTTCCTCGGCGGCGATGCATGGGCATCTCCAAGGACTGCAAGCACGTCGCTCAGGCTTGGAACTTCCTCGCATGGCTCATGAGCGATGACGCCCAGAAGGAAGTCTTCGCAGCCAACGGCGACACCGCATCCAACATCCAGACCCTGAAGACCGCCTACGACGATGCCGATCCTCGCGTCCAGACCATCAACTCCGTAATCATCGACGGCAATGGCCAGACCCCGAAGTCCGCAGCTTTCAATGAGGCCTTCAACGCAGCCGGTTCCCCGTGGCAGCTGCTCATCCAGAACGCAGTCTGGGGCGATGGCGATCTCAAGGCCGACAACCAGGCCATCACCGACGTGCTGGGTCAGTGAGGTGAGCCACTGAAACAAACTTCTCCTCCTTTTTCTCCTTTCCCCGATTTACATAACTTAAGAACAACTGAATATCGAAACAAAAATCGACAGACCACAGTTGTGGTCTGCCATGGAGATCGACAATACTTCAAAACAATGTCGGTCTTCATGGCGGATTTCAACGGCCGCACGAGACGGAATCGCACTTCCAAACGCATATCCAATCGCTTGGCCATTTATGTCGAAAACCCCGAACGATTCAAGAGAGAGTCGCCAAAAGTGTTCCAAGGAGGGAATATGACTACTGTTTCCAAGAACGCTGCGCCAGTGAAGACGCATCGTTCCAAGGCCAAGGCGGAGGCAACCCGTCGTGGCCTGCTGTATGCGCTGCCTGATTGGCTGATGATCATCATGCTGTTCTTCGTGCCAATCGTGCTGCTCGTCATCATGGCCGTTCCCGCTGGTCGTTGATGGGCGGTAACCGTGGTTGGAATTTCCCTGAGAATTTCGTCAAGGTTTCGAAATAAACTGCTCGGACAGTCGGTGTTGTTCACACTTGAATACACCGTGATCGTCACGATTTTCCTGCTGGTGCTCGGCCTTGGCCTGGCGCTGATCGTGCAGGAAAGCACCAAGTGGAACAATATGCTGCGCACGTGCTTCCTGCTGCCGTCCGCAACTGGTCTCGCCTCCGCTTCGCTGCTGTTCTACGCGCTGTACTCCCCGCAGGTGGGCCCCGTCACCAAGATCCTGAGCTTCTTCGGATTGATGGATGAGGGCGGTTCCGTGCTCGCCACCGGCCAGAGCGCGCTGTGGGCCACCATTATTGTGATCGTCTGGCGTTTCTCCGGCTACTACATGCTGCTCATGATGATCGGCCTGCAAGCCATTCCGGGCGACCTGTATGAGGCCGCGCGCATGGACGGTGCTGGCACGTGGCGCATTTTCCGTTCCATCACCCTGCCGCTGATGAAGCCGACCATCGTGATGTGTCTGATCTACTGCGTCACCGGTTCCATCCTCGCGTTCGACCAGTTCTTCATTCTGACCAAGGGCGGTCCGAACAATTCCACCATGACCGTGGTGCAGCTCATCTATAACTTCGCATTCGATTCCAAGAAGGATCTGGGCATGGCGGCCGCACTGTCGCTGATCGTGCTTGCGGCCCTCGTAGTGATCAATTCCATCCAGATGCGCGGTATGCGCGACAACACCAAGTGAGCAAGGGGAGGGAACTCACATGACTACTCCATTGTGGAAGCGCGTAATCGTCTATATTCTCGAAGGTCTGCTGGCTCTGGTCTTCATTTCGCCGCTGATCTGGGTGGTGGTCTGCTCGTTCAGTCCGCAGCCTGGTTCCGCACAATCCAAGGGCTGGGGTGTGAACAACTATCTGACGTTGTTCGGCTACCAGGAAGGCCTGCCGAAGTACCTGTTCAACTCGGTGGTGGTGACGTTGGTCGCCGTGGTGTTCTCCGTGGTGGTGTGCACGCTCGCAGGCTATTCGTTCTCCCGTTTCGACTATCCGGGCCGCAATCTCGGATTCATGGTGACGCTGTCCATTTTGATGGTGCCGTATGCGTCTCTGCTGATTCCGCTGATGGTGTGGTACAAGGATATTGGTCTGAACGATTCCTTGCTGGGTGTCGGTTTGGTTATTACCTTGTTCCAGCTGCCGATGAGCACGTTCATCATGCGTAATGCTTTCGATGCGATTCCGAAGGATATGGAAGAGGCCGCCATGGTCGATGGCTGCAACTCCCTGCAGTCGTTGATTAAGATTCTGGTGCCGGTCGTCAAGCCGTCGATGGTCACTGTCGGTCTGCTTGCTTTCCTTGAGGCTTGGAACAATTTCATGATTCCGCTGTACCTGTCGAGTTCGTCGAACGCCACGCTGCCGCTCGCTTTGGTGAACATGCGTCAGCAGACTATGGGCGTCATTGATTACGGTGCCACCGAAGCTGGCGTCGTGATTCTGATGATCCCCGCAGCCATCCTCTTCCTAGCCCTCCAGAAGTACTACGTCAAAGGGTTTATGGCTGGAGCCGTCAAGGGCTGACACCTGGCGATGTCAGCCCTTGGGAGACAGCCCAGTGGACTGTTTCCAGGCTCCGGCCTGAGCAGAACCGAAGGCGGAGTAGCCAAGAGCCGTCAAGGGCTGGCGAAGTCCTTAATCTTAAGGAAATATCATGAATGTAACTATTACTTCTCCTTTCTGGAAGCAGCGTCGCGACCAGATCGTTGAATCCGTCATTCCCTATCAGTGGGGTGTGATGAATGATGAGATTGCCACTGAAGTTCCGGATGATCCGCTGGCAATCAGCTTGCCGATAATAAAAGTCATGCCGTGGAGAATCTGCGTATCGCAGCCGGTGATGAGGCCGGTGAATTTCATGGCATGGTCTTCCAGGATTCCGACATATATAAGTGGTTGGAGGAAGCGGCTTACGCACTGTCGTATCATCCTGATCCGCAATTGCGGGAACTGTGCGATGAAACCGTCGACCTCATCGCGCGTGCGCAACAATCGGACGGATATTTGGACACTCCGTACCAAATCAAAACCGGTGAATGGGCGCATCGTGAGCGTTTCACACTGATTCAGCAAAGCCATGAAATGTATGTCATGGGCCACTATATTGAGGCTGCTGTCGCCTATCATGAGGTGACCGGTAACCAGCAGGCGCTTGACGTGGCGTGCCGTATGGCGGATTGCATCGATGCCAATTTCGGCCCGGAGGACGGCAAGATCCACGGTGCTGATGGGCATCCGGAAATCGAATTGGCGTTGGCGAAGCTGTATGATGCGACCGGTGAGGAGCGCTATCTGAATCTGGCGCGGTATCTCATCGACGTGCGTGGTCAGGATCCGCAGTTCTACGCCAAGCAGATCGCCGCTGTCGACAACGACTACATTTTCCGGGATCTGGGATTCTACAAGCCCACGTACTTCCAAGCCGCGCAGCCGGTGCGCGAGCAGCAGACCGCTGACGGCCATGCTGTGCGCGTGGCCTATTTATGCACTGGAATCGCACATGTGGCGCGTATTACCGGCGATCAGGGCTTGCTGGATGCGGCGCATCGTTTTTGGAACAACATCGTGTCGAAACGCATGTATGTAACGGGTGCGATCGGTTCCACACATGTGGGGGAGTCGTTCACGTACGATTACGATCTGCCGAACGACACCATGTATGGCGAAACGTGCGCTTCTGTGGCGATGAGCATGTTTGCCCGCCAAATGCTTCTGTTGGAACCGAATGGTGAATATGCCGACGTGCTTGAGCGTGAGCTGTTCAATGGTGCCATCGCGGGCATCAGCCTTGATGGCAAGCAGTATTACTATGTGAATGCGTTGGAGACTTCGCCGGACGGTTTGGACAATCCGGATCGGCATCATGTGCTTTCGCATCGTGTCGATTGGTTTGGCTGCGCATGCTGCCCAGCTAATGTCGCGCGATTGATCGCGTCGGTGGACCGTTATGTGTATACCGAACGTGACGGCGGTCGCACGGTGCTCGCTCACCAGTCATTGCGAATCAGGCAAGTTTTGATTCCGGGTTGCATGTGGAGCAGCGTTCCGATTTTCCGTGGAACGGTCATATTGAGTACATGGTGGAATTGCCCGCTGAGGCGGCTGATTCGGTACGTTTCGGCGTGCGTATTCCCACATGGTCGGCTGATTCCTATGCGCTGACATGCGATGGTGTTGCTGTGAAGACGGCTCCGGAAAACGGTTTCGTATATTTCGCAGTTGCTCCGGGAACTGCATTGCATGTGGTGCTGGATCTTGATATGGCAGTGCGATTGGTGCGTGCCAACTCTCATGTGCGTTGCGATGCAGGTCGTGTTGCGGTGATGCGCGGTCCGCTCGTCTATTGCGCGGAGCAAGCCGATAATGCCGGCGATCTGTGGACGTACCGTCTTGCTGATGGCGTGGATGCTGCGGATGCCACGGTTACTTTCGAGAGTGATTTGCTTGGAGGTGTTGACGCGGTGACGTTGCCTGCCGTTCGTGAGGCTGCGGATGCCGTGGACGCCCCGTTGTACATGTCCGCTCAGCGTGACGCCTCAGATGAGCGGACGTCGCTCAAGCTGGTGCCCTACTACGCATGGGCCAACCGCGAACTCGGCCAAATGAACGTGTGGTTGCGCAGCTAAACAAAGAAAGACTTGCTACCCGGCGCTATGAGTGCATGGTGCCGGGAAGCGGGTGAGCGCGGCGTGATCGATTGGAGCCGAATGCGCCGCGCTGACTGGAATGAGAGACCGGCTGCCCCTTATGGGGTGGCCGGTTTTGTCATAGCCCCTAGTATAAGACGGGAAAATGCGAAAACTTTCCTTTTCGCATAAAAGCCATCGTATGGCAGTTCACTTAGAAAAGCATTGGAGAAAACTGAAAGAAAATTTGCGAAACCGTATTCGCGTCATGTATTCTTGAAATGTCGGTGGACGCTCCAATCTCATGTCCATCGCACGACTCTCATTCCTACAGAAAGAAAGTTGGATGCCAGGGAACGAGCCTTGGCAACCAAGGGCCAACGATGGTCCATGTAGGAGGAATTGATGACACCATCAACAAGGAAGAAAGGGATTGTCACGTCATTGGGCGTGCTGACGGCAGTGGCCACACTGTTGTCTGGCGGTGTGACGACCGCATACGCCAATGACGCGCTGGCCAATCCGAACTCTGCCATGGGGTATCCGAGTTTCAAGGGGGCCGCCGACCCGATTCCGGGCACCGGCGTCGCTTTCGATCCCTCGACAAGCTACCTCAAGCAGGTGTTCGATGCGGATGTTGCCAACGGTGCCGGAACCGACACCGCACACGACTTCTGGATCGACAAGATGCTGACGCGCACAGGCACCGCACCAAACGGTACCGGCACCAACGATGCTGGCGACTACAACTATGCGGGCGCAGACAAGAACGAATACCTGTTCTCACGTGGCCGTGCCGCATTCATGTACACGCATACGCCGGAAGCACTTGGTTTCGTAGGAGATGTCGCATACTGGGATCAGACCGGCAACGACGGCTTTACCGTTGAGGTAAGCATTGGCGGTTCCAAGCAGACCCTGCGCGAGAACACCGACAAGCGCAAGCAGACGCCAAGCTACTTCACCACGGAATTCACCAACGGCGACAAGACCATTACCGTCACCGAAGTCAAGTACATCACCTACACCAATGTGATGGTCGCGAATTTCACCATCACCAGCACCACCGGCGGTGACGTAACGCTGACAGCAGCCTCGCCATTCGCACAAGACGGCAATGACGGCGACACTGAACTGACCGGTCGCTTCAATGTGAAGAACGATCTGACCACCATCTATCCACGGTTCTCCGGCAACGGTTTCACCGTAAAGGACGGCAAACTCGCTTCCACCCTCACCTTGGAAGCGAACGTGCCACAAACCACCAAGCTGCAGCTTGGCCTGATCGCCAACGAGTTGCCGGACTCCACCGCGGAATACGAAGCCCGATTCAACGGCGATCTCACCGATCCGGCCGCTTCCTACAAGGATTCCGTGACCACCTACAACCAGTGGTGGGTCGATAACATTCCTTACGTGGAAACCCAGGAACACAATATCGACAAAACCGTGTTCTACCGCTGGTGGCTGAGCCGTTTCAACATGTTGGACGCCAATATGCCGGGCAATACGTTCCAGTATCCGACCTCCATCGAAGGCGTGCTCGGATACAACAACCAGATCGTGCTGACATCTGGCATGTTCATCAACGACACCAAGTGGTTCCGTAACGCCGAATACTCGTACGGCACTTGGGTGTCGGCCGGGCAGACAGCCAAGAAAGGCCAGTCCGGGTATTACTACTACCACGACAATCCGGGCGATCCAGCCAATTGGAACCACAGCTACACGCAGTACATCACCAAGGCCGGTTGGGACTCCTACAAGGTGCACGGCGGCCCGTCATCATTGGCTGAAGCGTTGGGTGATTACGGTTCCGAAGATGTCAAAGGTCTGCTCAATTCGCAAAGCGAGCCAGACAGCAACGACAACCAGAATAGCAACGGCAACAAGCTGATCGACTGGTCGTGGTGGTCCATGACCGGCAACGATGCCGACGCGGTGTCGTTCTCCGAACCCGGTCGTTCCGGCCAGCGTATGGACCGTGCCGACGGTTCCGCCAACATGTGGGCCAACGCCAATGCCGCCGCGCAAGCATACAAGGCTGCCGGAGACACCGAAAAAGCCGCTGAAATGCAGCAGATCGCCGACGCCATCAAGCAGGATGTGCTCGACAACCTGTGGGATTCCGACAGCAAACTGCTGCTGCACAAGTGGCTGAACGACGGTCAATTCGCGAAATACAAGGAACTCAACAACTACTATCCGTATTCCGAAGGTCTGATGCCGACCGGCAATGATGATTACGATAGTGCGTTGCGCTTGTTCGAAGATGCCGACGAATTCCCGATTTTCCCGTTCTTCACCGCGAATCAGGCAGACAAGAAGGCGCTGAATTTCCCAGGATCAAACAATTTCTCCATTATCAATGCAACTCCGCTGCTGCAAATCTATTCTGCGGGAATCCGTGATTATAATGCTGCAGACAACGGATATATCACGAACGAATCGTTCAAGAAACTGCTGTATTGGGTGGCGTTCTCGCATTATCAGGGAGGCGACAACCAGTATCCGGACCAGAACGAATTCTGGAATATGGATAATAATTCCGCAGGAGCACGATTCCGGAGAAGAACGCCGACGCCAGCAAGAACGGTGGAAAGATCACCTACCGTTCCTGGATTCACCACACCCAGCTTGGCACCACCAACTGGACGATTGTGGAAGACGTGGCAGGTATGGTTCCGCGTGAAGACAACAAGATTGAACTCAATCCGATCGAGATTCCCGGTTGGAACCACTTCACCGTCAACAACCTGAGCTACCACGGGCAGGATCTGTCGATCGTATGGAACAACGACGGCGCCTACAACGCTCCGAAGGGATACACCCTGTATGTGGACGGCAACGCCGTGCTCACCTCCGATAAGCTCGCCCACCTCTCTACGATCCGGCCAGTGGAACCGTTGAGGTTGCCGATGATTCCGGAGCGGTGATCACCGGCGCGACCACCGCCACCATGCCGAACGCCAACGAAGTGACCTATGCATCGAACAGCAGGGTTACGCAGATCTTCGCGCAGTCCGGACAGAACGTGGACGAAGCGTCCAAGAGCCAGACCAACGTGGCCAAGGACGCCGATGTGGAAGCCACTTACGAAACCAAGGGCTACCCGGCAACCAATGCAGTGGACGGCAAGAACGTGATGGAATCCTTCTGGGGCACCAAGGGATCCAAGAACGCCAAGGATTCGCTGACCGTAACGTTCAAGAATGGAGTGCAGAACATCGACGACGTGCGTTTGTACTTCTACCAGACCTCGTCCAGCCAGACGATTGCCGGCTACAGTGAGCCGTCGGTGTACACGCTTGAATATCAGGATGAGGCCGGCGCATGGCATGTCCTGCCGAACCAGGTGCGTACGCCTACTTACGCGGGAGCCAACTACAACCGCGTGCAGTTCTCCAAGGTCGTGGCCAAAGCCATTCGTGCCACCTTCACTCCGCAAGCAGGTCAGGCCATTGGCTTGAAGGAGATTCAGCCTACGAAACCGACATTGTGCCGGAAGGCGAACCTACGAACCAGGCGCCAAGCGTTGACGCCTACATTGCCAGCAGCACCTCGTCCGGTGCGCAGCTGGTGGGCACGGTGAAGGACGACGGCCTGCCGTCTGACACGCTCACCACCACATGGGAGCAGGTGTCTGGCCCTGAAAACGGCGAAGCGAAGTTCGTCGACGCAACCGCTGCCAACACTACGGTCACGTTCAACCGTGAGGGTGACTATGTGCTCAAACTCACCGCATTCGACGGTGAGAAGACCGGTTTCAAGGAAGTCACCGTTCACGGCATTCCTTCCGACGGCACGGTGAATGTGGCTTCACAGTCCACTGCGAGCGCCAGCTTCACCAATCCATATCAGGCGAAGGACAATGCCAAGAAGGTTATCGACGGTCAGGTGTTGTATACCAATACTCCGAATGAGACCTGGAATAATTGGGGTGACAATACCGGTACCGAGCCGTGGCTGCAGCTTGCCTGGGATGGCACTGTTCCGTTGAAGAAGGCGAAGCTGTTCTTCTGGACTGACGGTGGCGGTGTGCCGATGGTCAAGTCGTGGAAGTTGCAGTATGCGGATGAGAATGGCGATTGGCAGGATGTGAAGCTTGCCGCCGGCCAGTCTTATACCACGATGCAGGGTGAAGGCAATGAGGTTCGTTTTGCCGAAACGGTGGAGACGAACAAGTTGCGTGTGCTGTTCCCGAAGGGTGCCATTGTTGGTGCTACCGAATTTGAGGCGTATGCGCTTGATCCGGTGAGCGTGGATGGCGTGAATCGTATGGTGCAGACTGGCAGCAAGGCTGCCGATGTGAATCTGCCGAAGACGGTGAGTGCCAGCTATACGGACGGTTCCCGTCGTGACTTGAGTGTTGCGTGGGATGCCATCACTGACGATCAGCTTGCTTCCGATAGCGAGTTTGCGGTTTCCGGAACGGTTATTGGCGCGCTCGCTGGAACCAAGGCCACTATTGGCGTGCGTTCCGACGCGCAGTCTCAGACTGCTGGTGCGGCTCAGCCGATCGAACAGACGGTGTACCAGAATTCCAAGTCGGTGGCTTTGCCGTCTGTGGTTCCGGTGCGATTCCCCAACGGCATGCTTGACGATCGCACGGTTATGTGGGATGAGGCAAGTGTTGCCGGCGCAAGTTGGACACCATCGGCGATTATGAGGTGTCCGGCACGGCTGAGGGTTCAAGCTCGCAGGCCAAGATTACAGTGCATGTGGTCGCCGATCCGAATGGTGGTGCCGATCCTGATCCTGAGCCGACGCGGATCCCAAGCCGGAGCCCGATACTCCGTTGACTGGTTGGATTGAAGGCAGGGCCATTGACACCACGGTGAGTGCCGAGGCGAGCTGGTCTCCGGCTTCCGGCAAGCTCAACGATGGTGTGCTGGTTGACGATACGTGGCCGTCTGATGATGACGCCGATGTGAATGGCCGCGTGTGGGGCAGCTGGGGTCAAGCTTCCGCTGGCATGTACGCGCAGTACACCTGGAGCAAGGAAGCCACCGTCGATTCTAGCCGTGTGCAGTTCTGGGCCAACTTCGCGGAGCGTAATGATGCCAAGGGTGGTTTGGATGTTCCGGACAGCTGGAAGATTCAGTACTTGGCTTCTGATGGTATATGGAAGGATGTGGAGAATGCGCAATACTCCACCGTGCGTAATTCCCCGGCCTCACGTGCCTCTGACGATGCTCAAGGCTGGAGCGTGGCCACGTTCACTCCGGTGAAGACCACGTCGTTGCGCTTGGTGCTTGATCCGCCGACCGCCGAGGGCGTCACCTTCGGTCTGGCGGTTGCCGAGTGGGGCGTGCATGCTGCGGAAAGCACTCCTGATCCAGAACCGACTCCTGACCCGGATCCAACCCCTGATCCGGAACCAAGCGTGGACAAGAGCAGGCTCGAATCCACCATCAACGCAGCCGGTTCCGTGCAACAAGCTAATTTCACGCCGAACAGCTGGAAGCATTCTCCGAAGCCATGGGTAACGCTCAAAAGGTGTATGCGGACGAGAGCGCCACCCAGGATCAGGTGGATGCGGCCATCAAGCAGCTTGAAGAAGCCCAGCAGACACTGGTGAAGAAAGCCGACACCACTGAGTTGAAGACGGTTCTTGACCAGGCACAGGGCGTCAGCGGTGACCTCTACACCGAAGCCAGCGCCAAGAAGTTGGCTGAAGCAGTGGATGCCGCCTCCAAGGTGCTGAACGATGAGAACGCCACCCAAGCTGATGCGGATGCCGCAGTCAAGCAGCTGACCGAGGCCATCGCCGGACTTGAACTCAAGCCAGCGCCGAAGCCGGACGACGACAAGACCGACCCCAAGCCGAATGCCAAGCCTGGAAACAAGCCGGTTTCCAAGTCTGAAGTCAGTGCCGCAATCAGCAGCACCGGCAGCAATGTCATCGGCATCGCCGTCGTAGGAATGATCGTCCTGCTGACGGGAGCCGCCATCATGCTGACGCGCCGCAACCGCGACTAGCGCTAGCAATTGCTCAAGTCCTCTTACGGATCGCACGAGGAATACCAACGTAGCCTAAGCAATCCGTAAGAGGACTTTTCAATATCCAATCGTGAAAACAGGAATATTCATGAGCTTTTCGCACATCTCACATGCGTCGATGAAGACGCTGGTGGCAGGCATCGCAGCCGCAGCCACCTTATGCACGGGAGCAATCGCAACCATGCAGACAGCCAACGCGGCCGACGCAAGTACCGCGCCCAGCGTCGCCGGACACGCCTACAACGATCTGCCGGTCGGCAATCCCGACGTCACCGTCACACAAATCGACAACAGTGCGTTGCCGGCAACCCTTCGCAACCCCATCGGGCAGAACGAAGGAACCAATACCCCCCAACGACTTGTCGCAAAACTACTATTCCGCAGACGCATCCACCCTTGAATACGATGGCAAACTCTTCGTATTCACAGGACACGACGAGGCCGAACCAACCTACGGGTCCTTCAATATGAAAGACTGGGGCGTCTACGTAACCGACAATCCGGAATCCGGCAAATGGACGCACTACAAGACCATCGCCAAAGCCGACCTGTTCGACTGGGCAACCGGCGACGGAGCCTACGCAGGACAAGTAGTAGTCGACGATGCTGGCACCGCAGACACGGCCGACGACTGGTTTACTACTACGTTCCAGTCAAAGACAAGAACGCAGCCGCGGGAGCCGACCCGTTCTCCATCGGCGTGGCCAAATCAAAAAGCCCCCTCGGACCATGGGTCGACGCCATCGGAGCGCCGTTGCTGACTACCACGCAGACGCAAATCGAAACCATCGATCCCGCATTCTTCGTGGACAATGACGGTACCGGATATCTGCACTTCGGCACCTTCAACAGCGAACTCGCCGTAAAAATGCAGCGGGACGCCAACACTGGCCGCACCTCATATGTTGCCGTGGAAACCATGGACGGAACGGCGGACGGAGCGCCGAAAATCTACAATATGCGTGACGCCGACGCGCTCGCCAACATACCCGACTACGATGCCAGCAAAGACGTGCTTGGCAGCGACTATGCGAACCAAGTGAACGCGTCGCTGACCTTGGGCAACAACGGCGGCGCTTATGCCAACGGGCCCAAAGGCTTCTTTGAGGCGGCATGGGTGTTCCGTGAAGGAGACACCTACTACAACGTGTACGACGGTGGCAAACCCGGGTCGGGGAGTGGCGACCTGCGTGGAATCCAACTATCAGGCGTGCGTGCAATACTCCACGTCGGCAAGCCCTCTTGGGCCGTGGACGTACCAAGGCGTAATCGTCGAATCGGGATCGTCCACCACCATGCATCCGTCGATTCAACGATTCGGCGGCAAATGGTGGGTCACCTACCACACTGGAGACAAGACTGGTGGTACTGACTTCCGCCGTGCAGTCTGCATCGATGAAGTGACGTGGAATGGCGGGCGCATGAACGCCGTTTCGCATCCGACCAAAGCCGAACGGTTGCAACCCTCACGCAACGTGGCCCCCTATGCGTCAGTGGACGCGACCTACACCGAAACACCCGCCTACAAGGGTTCCGTGAACGACGGGCGAGTGCTGGAAACTGCTGTAGTACCGCCGAACCATTGGACGAACTATCGAAAGATGCCACAAACACAATCCTCCGATTCACTGATCTACCAGTGGAATGGCGCTGTACGTGTGAATGGATCGAAGTCTGGTTCGATACCGATGCGAACGCATTGCGTGCCCCTGCCTCATGGAAACTGCAATATCTTGACGCAGACGGTTCCTGGAAGGACGTGCCCAATTCCAGCGAATACGGCGTGGATACAGGCAAGAACGCGCCTAATGAAGTGACATTCGACGCAGTGACCACCACTGCGCTCAAACTTGACATGACCGCGCAAGCCGTTGACGGGGGCTATGCTTCCGTTGGCGTTCCTGAATGGGAAGTATACGCGCAACAGGGAGCAGTTGTGGCTGAACGGCCAGCCGACGTCTACGCCAAGACCGGAGACGCGCCGGAATTGTCGAACACGGTGAAAGTCGCGTACGGCTCGGAAACAGTGGAAACTCCGGTTTTGTGGCGCACGGTGTCTGCTTCTTCGTATGCGCAGGCGGGTGAGTTCACCGTGCAAGGTGTGGTTGCTGGCATTGAAACCAAGCAGCAGGCTGATGATCTGACAGCCGGCAACGTAACCGTGACCGTACATGTTTCCGACGATTACGTAAAACCGGCTGATACCATTGCTCCTGCCGTGCGTGTGGCATTGGCTGGCACGGCTGGCAATGATGGTTGGCTGGTCACTTCACCGATCGCTCTTATTACGGCTTCCGACAATGCGGCTGCGCCGATCGCAAAACTCGAACTTGCGGTCGGGGATGGCGCATGGGTGACCGTCGGAACGAATGTGAACACTGCGGTAAAGGCTGTGACTGGCGAGGGTATAGTGAGTGTGCGTGCGCGTGCCACTGATGCGGCCGGCAATGTGAGCGAAATCGCTGCTGCGGAAGCGCGTGTGGATGCTACGGCTCCTACGGTAACCGCCTCGGTAGATACGGTTTCCCGCACTATGGCATTGACCGCCTCAGATGGTGCTGGATCCGGTGTGAAAACGGTGGAATACCGGGTTGGAAACGGCGAATGGCAGCAATATGAAGAAGGCGCGGCGATTACTGCTTCTTCGTCGAAACGCGAAACGGTGAGCTATCGGGCTTCGGACATTGCTGGCAATATGTCGGCTGCGGGCGTCAAAGATATTCCATCCGATACGTCGGTGCCGTTGGCCGGCTATATCGAGCAAGATGCCGTTGCTACTGACGTGGACAAAAAAAGCGTCTTCTTGGACAGCTGGTGTTGCCGCGCTTAACGACGGCAAAACCATTCCGGGCGATTGCACGGTTGATAACGCCTGCATTTGGGGTACGTGGCCGAATACCGGTGAAATGAAGCTCGACTACGAATGGGATCGCGAAGTCACCATCGATTCCAGCCGTGTGCAATTCACCTCCGATGGAGGGGGCTTGGGAATGCGGCGTCGTGGAAACTGCAGTATTGGGATGCTGGAACGAATGCGTTTGTGGATATTCCCGATGCCACATATACATTGGTCACCAATGCTCCCGGCGCTTACGGTACCGATAACGGCGGATGGAGCGAGGCAACCTGGACTGACGCGGTGAAGACCACTAAGCTGCGCATGGTGATTCAATCCGGCAGTGCATCGCCAGCTGCCGCCGAATGGCAGGTTCATGCACCTGAACCGACTCCGGACCCGACCCCCGATCCGACGCCTGAGCCCGAGCCGGAACCAACGCCAACTCCAAAGCCGACTCCGGATAACAATAACAACAGCAAGCAGGACGGTAATAATGCCAAGCCTTCCGCGAAACCGCAATCATCGCAGCAATCTCAGCCTCAACGTAAGAAGAAGCTAAGCTCTACAGGCGTCGCTACTACGGCAATCGTCATTGCCATGACGGTGCTGGCCACGGCGGGGTGCTGCATCTTCGTAGCCAAGCGGGGCAAGCTGCGTAACTGAATCCAATATAAAAGTGGTAAGTTCTCAGCCTCGGTCTCTGGACTGAATATGTGTGCTTGACGCACTCAAGGTACCGTTACGCGGTCTTCGCGGCAAGCCGCTCACTTCGCCTGAGGAAAACCCACTGGGCTTTCCTCTTCACGGCTCAGTGGCCAAGCCTACGATCAAGCAGACGTATTCAGCCGCCGACCTTTGGGGTCCGACCCCTACGTTTGTGTGAACTCGGACGTCATCGGACCCCCATTTTTGCTCATAACTCGCCTATGTATGGCAGATTTGCGGGTCTGTCAGGAAGCATCTCGCCTATATATGGCAGAAGACTTCGCTAAAAAGCCATATAGGGGGTATGAAAACGCATGTTTTCTGACTCCAGTCTGCCATATATAAGCGAGATGCCTCGTGACGAGACTCAAAATCTGCCATATATAGTCGAGATATGGCTCGGCTGTTGGTGGCTTGAGACGGCGACATACGATCGCGGATCGCGTAGGTGGTCGCCGTTTTTGTGATTTATGGGCTAATCTCAGAAGAGACAGATTCGATGGCCGCGAACGGTGAGAACCAACGCGAGAGAATGCGCGAGCGGCCGCGTAAGGGAGGAAAGCCCATGTCCAAATCATTCGTCAACAAGGCGCTGCTCGGCGGCGCAGTCGCTGCAGGCGCCGCAGTGTGGGCGATCGCGCCGCGTACCTTCTCCGACAAGCGCCGCAACTATGTGCCGTCCATTCCCGACGTGTGGTACGCGCATCGTGGCCTGCATGACGCGGGTTCCGGTCTGACCGCGCAGTATGCCAACGAGAGCGGCGAGTATGTGGCGCTGGCACGTCGCATGGCCATGAAGGCCGGCTATGGCAGCCCCAGCGTGACTGGTGCGATCGCTCCGGAGAACTCGCTTGCGGCATTCGCAGCGGCTTGCGAAGCCGGCTATGGCATCGAGCTTGACCTGCAGATGACCGCCGACGGCGAAATCGTGGTGGTGCATGACGGCGATCTGATGCGCGTCGCCGGAGATCCACGCCGTATCGCCGATCTCACGTACGATGAGCTGACCCGCATCCCGCTGTTCCCGACCGACGCCCCCGGTGCCGCTGTGGCAGCGCCGTTGCCGGGTTCGCTTGAAATCCGCCGCTGGTCACCACACCTGACAGCGCTCCGGAAGGGTATTTCCAGCATGTGCCACTGTTCGCCGACGTGCTCAAGGTAGTGGCGGGTCGTGTGCCGCTGATCGTCGAATACAAGTTCGACGACAATTCCAAGTGGGGTTCGCGCGATGTCGAGCTCATGGAAAAGGGCGACGCGCTGCTGCAGGCCTATTCCGGCGCGTATGTGATCGAATCGTTCAATCCGGCAGCCGTCAACTGGTATAAGGAGAACCGTCCGGAAGTGTGCCGTGGCCAGCTTTCCTGGTGGCCGCAAGGGGAGGAGAAGCCGTCTGATCCGGCCTCGCTCGCCAAGGAATATGCGGCCGGTGCGCTGATTTTCGACTGGATTTCCCGCCCTGATTTCGTCGCCTACGATTGGCATGGCGGCAACAGTCCGCAGGTACGGTTGGCTCGTTTCATGGGTGCCGTTCCCGTGTCGTGGACGGTGCGCAGCCGCGACGAGCTCGCACAGTGCGATGACTGGTTCGACCATCATATTTTCGAGGCGTTCGTCCCCGACGAGCAGTAGAGGTTTTACATATGATTTCGGCCTGCCGCCGCATGATTTGCGTTGTGGCAGGCCGTTTTTATTCGATTTACTTGATTGACTGATTGGGGTTGATTCGGTTGAGCTCTGATGCGGTCAGTCGATCACGCCATATAGACGGTCGCCGGCATCGCCCAAGCCTGGCACGATGTAGCACTTGTCGTTGAGCTTCTCGTCGACGGCGCACAGCACCAGCTTGAACTTAATGGATGGGTCGAGGTTCTCCTCAACGAACTTCAGGCCTTCCGGAGCGCCCAGAATGCACACGGCGGTAACATCCTTTGCGCCGCGCTCGGCCAGGTAATGTGTTGCTGCGACCAGCGTGCCGCCAGTGGCGAGCATCGGGTCGATCAGGAAGCACTGACGGCCGCTCAGATCGTCGGGCAGACGGTTCGCGTACGTGATCTGCTGGGTTGGGTTCTCCTCGTCGCGCTTCATGCCAAGGAAGCCGACCTCAGCGGACGGGATCATCTTGGTCATGCCGTCAAGCATGCCCAGGCCAGCGCGCAGCACAGGCACAATGATCGGCGCCGGGGAAGCGATGTGCTTGCCTACCATCGGAGCGACGGGGGTCTCGATCGGCTTGTCCACGACTTCGACGTCGCGGGTGGCCTCGTAGGCCTCAAGCATCACGAGTTCGGAAACGAGCTCGCGGAACGTGGAGGACGGGGTGTTCTTGTCGCGAAGAACGGTGAGCTTGTGGTCCACCAGCGGGTGGTTCAAAACATGAATATCCATGTCTTCTAAGCGTAGTCCATAATCGCGAGGAAAAGCGCGGGAACTGGGAAAGGAGCCAAGAAAGAAACTGAAAATCGTATAAAAAAGCAACGAAACTTAAGAAGAGGGAAAGCGCCGAACCACGAAAGCGCCTGTCGGCGCAAAGGCCGCTCGCAGCGGCAAAAAATGGAGCCCGGGGCTATGCATGGCCCGACGCGGATTCCTATTCTACAGATGCTGCAGACCGTACGTTACGTCGTGTCGCGAATTGATGGTGCGAGCGCCGTAAAACACTTCCGGTAGCGGTACAGAGGTGGGTGCAGAGGCAGGTGCAGGGGACGGGTACGGAACGCGCGTTACTCCAGTTTTCCGCGACGCCACAGATTCGCCCCATGGCGAAAATCCTTGGCGGTGACAAACAGATTGCCGGCCGTGTGCATCAAACGGGACGATTTCGTACGTACCTGCTTTTCCATGGCGGAAATGCCGGAATCGCTGCTATCGGAACCTTCCGCAGCTTTCAATCGTGCGATCATATTGCGTGCCTCGATGCGCAATCCCAACGCAACCACGTCGGTGAACGCGGCCGCACGTTCCAGCGCAACCGCAAAATCGCCGGTGAACGCGCCTGCGAGAATCGAATCGGCAATATGCGCAATGTCATCTTCCGTGGGCGCCTGATCGACGCCGGCAATCGCCGAGGCGGTAGTGGCAACCGGCTCTCCAGCGCGCCACAACCGCGCGATCGACTCGCGATTCTTCCGCATCCACGTGCGCAGCAGATACAGCCGCCACAGAATGCCCGGCAGCGAATCCGGCTCGGCGCTGCTCCACAGTTCGGCGATCACGTCAACGCCCTCGCGGTCCACCAGCGTGAGCACGCGCTCCACCAGTTCGGCATCCTGCGTATGATGCACGCGGTCCAACAGTGCGGCCGCCGAAGCGTGGCTCATCTCGTTGATTTGCGCCGGATCGGCACCTCCCGCGATATTGTCGGCCATCATCTGGTCGAGTTGCCCCGGGCGGGCCGGACGCGGCGATCCGGTGTTGGTGAAACCGGCGGAACGGCTTGGTACAACCGATCCGGAACCGTAATGCATGCTAGTAGACAATGGGCGAAACCTTTTGAATATCGATAATGCTGGGACCTTGCGGCGTATCGATTATAAACAGCGCTACGGCGGTGCCGGTAGGCATGAACGGCGTTTTGGCGATGAGCTGCTTGGAGAGCGCTTTGCGGGCGCATAGTCCGCGCAAGTGATCGAACATGCCTCCGATAACCGGTCGGTGCATGCAGATCGCCGTGGTTTCGCGGGTCTCGAGCGTGAGCTGGATCTGCTTGAGGAACGCCAGCCATGCGATGGTCGGGTGCTCGGCGAAGGCGTCTTCCGTGAGCGCGTCGATGTGTTCCATCGGGCGTCGGTCTGCCAGCTAAGCACCTGCAGTGTTTCCTGGCAGCGCAGCCATGGTGAGGTTGCGAGGCGGGTTGGGTTGTAGCAGGCGAGTTCGCGGTTGAGTGCGAATGCCGCGGCCGCGCCTTTCGGAGTGATCGGCCGGTTCGCGTCGGTGCCTTTCCAGGATTTGCGCGATTCGGCTTGGCATGACGCACGATCATCAGATTCTGCGCGGTCGCGGCACCCTCCTGTACGCGGTCCACAAAAATGGCGAGGGTGTCTTTATCGGTGGAATGCGTGAGGATTTTACGTGCTTCACGTACGGAAACCCACACGATATCGTTGATTTCGCCTACATCCGCGCGATGCACGGGGCCGAATGCGTCAAGCAGATGTTCCGCATCATCTCCGGAAATCGGTTGCGCCATCCAATACAACGTGTGCTTGGTGTCGACGGCGCGATCGTGTGAATGCCGGGTTTTCTTGCCTTCTTCGGACAGTGGATATTCGACTTCGCACAGATACGGGCCGAGTGCGATGGAAACGCCTGTCTCCTCGCCGATTTCTCGCACTGCAGCATGACGATGCGATTCGCCCTGCTCGAGTTTGCCTTTCGGCCAGCTCCAGTCATCGTACTTTGGTCGATGCACGATGCACACTTCAATGCTGTTGAGTTGTTCCTTTGGAGTTTTCTGCGCTGCGATTGCTGGATTTTCCGCGATTTCGCTACCGGTTTTCCACCGCCATACAATACCCCCGGCGGCTTCTACGACACGTCTCATGCTCTCGCTCATATCTTTCATTGTAAGTGGTTGGGCACGGGTTTCCCCATGATTGCGCGACGGCAATCGTGCCATCCGAGTTTTCCTGCGTTTTCCCACGATGGTGATCGCGTATGCCGCAACATAGGAAATGGCCGATTCTGCAACAGCAGAATCGGCCATTTCCTACGGTTTAGTGCCTTGCCGGTCGGCGCGTATGCTTCTTGATGAGATATTCCTGGGAATCGACCAGCGGGCGACCCTCCTCATCCTTCGCATGACGCACGTAGGTTCCGTCGGCTGCCATATGCCACGAGGTGGTGGAATCGGCCATTTGCAGATCCACGTACTTGATCAGCTCGTCGATCTGCTCCGGAGCGGTGATGCGTACCAGCGCTTCGACTCGACGGTCGAGATTGCGGTGCATCAGATCGGCGGAACCGATCCACACTTCCGGACCTGCGGCCGGACCTTCACCGATCTGCGGGCCATCGGAGTTCGCGAATGCGTAGATACGGCTGTGCTCGAGGAAACGACCCAGAATGGAACGCACGCGAATGTTCTCGGAAAGTCCTGGAACACCCGGCTTGAGCGCGCAGATGCCGCGTTCCACGATGTCGATCTTCACGCCGGCCTGGCTTGCACGGTATAGCGCGTCGATGGTCTTCTCGTCCACGATGGAGTTGACCTTGATCTTAATCCATGCTTCCTTGCCTGCGCGTGCCGCATCCTCTTCGCGGCGGATGCGCTGAATCAGACCGGAACGTACGGTACGCGGCGCTACCAGCAGACGGTGGAAGCTCGACTTCGGCGCATAACCGGACAGCTGGTTGAACAGGCGGGTCATATCCTGGCCGACCACCGGATCGCAGGTCAGCAGGCCGAGATCGGTGTAGATGCGGGCGGTCTTCGGATTGTAGTTACCGGTGCCCACATGGCAGTAGCGGCGCAGGCCGTCGGCTTCCTGACGCACCACAAGGCTCAGCTTGCAGTGGGTCTTCAGGCCCACGATGCCGTACACCACGTGCACGCCGGCGCGTTCCAGCTTGCGTGCCCATGCGATGTTGGCGTCTTCGTCGAAGCGTGCCTTGATTTCGACCAGTGCCAGCACCTGCTTGCCCGCATGCGCCGCGTCGATGAGCGCGTCGATGATCGGGGAGTTGCTGGACGTACGGTACAACGTCTGCTTGATGGCGAGCACCTTCGGATCCGCCGCAGCCTGCGCTAGGAACGCCTGAACGGAGGTAGAGAACGAATCGTACGGGTGATGCAGGAGGATATCGCGTTCGCGAATCGCTGCAAAAATGTCTTGCGCGCGGGACGACTCCACCTCGGCAATCTGACGATTGGTGGTCGGCACGAACGAACGGTACTTCAAGTCCGGACGGTCGATGCCGCCAAGTTCGAAGAGCACGGTCGCATCGAGCGGTGCCGGCAGGCGGTACACCTCATCGGCACTGACGCGCAGCTGATCGGCGAGCAGCTGGGAAAGGAACGGGCTGGTCTCGTCGGAAATCTCAAGACGGATCGGCGGTCCGAAACGACGGCGCAGCAGCTCCTTCTCCATGGCGTTGAGCAGGTTCTCTGCATCATCCTCTTCCACGTCGATATCCTCGTTACGGGTAACGCGGAAGGATCGCGCTTCCTTGATGATCATGCCCGGGAACAGGGATTCCAGGTGCGCGATGATCAGGTTCTCCATGGTGATGAAGCCGTAGCGCACGTTGGTGGCATCGTCGTCGGTCATGTCGTCGACGGGCACGAGACGGTTCAGGTTTCCAGGAATCTTCACGCGAGCGAAGTGGGACTTGCCGGAAGCCGGGTTCTCCACCAGCACGGCGAGGTTGATGGAACCGCCGGAAATGTACGGGAACGGGTGGGCCGGATCCACGGCGAGCGGCGTCAGAACAGGGAACACCTGCTGACGGTAGTAGCGAGACAGGCGCTCCTGTTCGGCGGCGGTGAGCTTGTCCCAGCTCAGCAGCACGATCTGTTCCTTCGCCAGGTCGGGAAGAATGTGATCGATCATGTAGTGCGCGTGCTCGTCCTGCAGGCGGTGCGCCTGCTCGCTGATGGCGCGCAGCTGCTGCCTTGGGCTCAATCCGGAGGCGGCCGTCACGGCGATGCCGGTGTCGATGCGGCGCTTCAGACCTGCGACGCGAACCATGAAGAACTCGTCGAGGTTGTTCGCGAAGATCGCGGCGAAGCTTGCGCGTTCGATGATCGGCAGATCTTCGTCTTGGGCAAGTTCGAGGACTCGCTTGTTGAACTTCAGCCAGCTCAACTCGCGGTCGAAGAAGCGGTCGTTCGGCAACGGCTCTTCGCCGGCCTGAAGCTCACGCTTGTCGTTTTTATCGGTCTCGGCGATATGCTCAGCTATCTGGCTGCGCAAGATCGCCTTCGAGGGTGCGTCAAAAATCTGTGCCATACTTTCCTACTTTATCCTTAAGTAGCTGGAAATGCTGTAAAAAGCCGGCAAAATTTAGCTGGAGTTAACATTCGTTCGCTCATTGTGCAAATTAGGGTGTCGACAGCCGTGTTTTTGTCGCAAACGCACGCAAACGAACAAACACGCCTTGCGTTTCGCACACGATGGAGCATTTTTATGATTCTTGCGATCGTAAAGCAACAGTTGCGACAAATACGGAACATCAGCCGGTTTCGGTTTGCGATTGCCGGATTGCTGAGCATAATTACGAAGTACAAGAACAACTTAAAGAGCAGAGCCCACAAAGAGTGTATGGCCAAGATAGGTCGTTACGTTGAACGGGCATTGGATAGACTTACCGTTACGACGATGTTGTTGTGCAGAGATTCTGCCCTTAAGGTTCTTGCAAGGAAGGCCCGCTCCGGCGGGTCTTTCCTTTTTGTTTGCCTGTTCTCAGGGAGTTTTTCGGGAAAACGACGGACGCCGATTACCGTCGTTGTGTGGATAACGGTGCATAACACGCCGGGGTTGTGGATAACTCGCGTCCTCCGACCACAGGGCCGGTTCAGCTTGCAATGGTGCTCGCTGAAGCTTTTCAATCGACGGTATGAGTAATGCAACGTCTTTTTCGAATGTTCCTCCGGTGCCGCTGCCGTCGGGCGGGCTGTTGCCGGTCGCCGGCGCGATCGCGCCGCAAGCGTCACCGCCGACACAACGCAGAACCGTCTCTGCGCAACGGTTCTATACGCCGCCGGGATCGAATCGCGGTGGAACGCAACTGGTTGGCGCTGTGCCTGGAACGTATGGCATGGTTGCGCAATGCGGTCGCGCATCGGTGGAGGAACCCTGCGATATGGGCAATGTGGTGGTTATCGACTCCGTGGTGGCAGGAGTGGGCACGAGCACTCTGGCCGCCTTACTGGCCCGCGAGCTGAGCGAACGCGGCCTCAAATGTGTGCTCGTCGACGCCGATCTGCAAGGAGGTGGGCTGGATGTGCTTCTTGGCGTGGAAAACGAGGACGGCTCACGCTTCGGGGAAATCAGCGCTCCGCTTGGCAATATCGACGGCAAAGCGCTACTGCGGGAGCTGCCAATCTGGGATGGTGTGCCATTGCTGGCATGCGATCCTTGGAAAACCGAAAATCCGCAATCGTGGGAAGTGCAAGCGTGCATTCATGCGCTATCGCAGGTGCGAAGCGTGGTCGTCGTCGATATGGGGCAATGGAACGGACTGCAGGATTTGACGGAACTGCGCAAGGCCATCCGCATTACCGTGGTCGAACTGACGGTACTTGGTCTTGCGCGGGCCAAAAGCGAATCTGCGGGCGCATTACGGTTCGATCGGAGAACACGATGCCGCAACACAGGAACGGGAGTTTCTCGTAGGCGTGCAACCGCGTGGAACCGTACGCGACCATGGCACGACGGCAATCGAGGAAGCGGCGGAATACCTCGACTGCGATATCACCGCGGTCATCAAACCGGATGCCAAGCTTTGCAGCGAACTCTTGGAAGGGCTTGGACTGCGCAAACCCAATCGTACGAACGCGAAAGCCATCGCAACGTTGGCGGATCTCATTCAGGAAGCGTTGGGAGAAAAGAGCATCAGTCATGGAACTCGGGCCACTTAGCGATATCGCATCCGAGCCGGGCGTACCGACATCGCGGTAACCTGCGACGGAACGGTGTGGGCGGATCGCGGCCAAGGTATGCGGCCGCATACATTGCGCGTACCATTCAGCAGTCCCCAAGCCATCCGCGATTTCGCTGTGAGGCTGTGCTCGCAGCTTGGCAGAAGGCTCGACGACGCCTGCCCGATAGCCGACGCCTCCACGGTGGAAGGCGTGCGCGTGCACGCGGTTATCGCACCGCTCGTTCCGCAAGGCGCCGCCATCAGCATACGATTGCCGGACGCTGTTGCGCCCAGTCTGGAATCTTTGGCGGAAAACGGCATGTTTCCAAGCGGATGGATGCCCTTGCTGGAAGGATTCGTGGAACGAAGGGCCAGCGTGCTCGTGACCGGCGGAACCGGAGCGGGCAAAACCACGCTGCTCAAAGCAATGCTTATGCGATGCGCGCCGGGGGAGCGCGTCATCACCGTGGAGGAGGTGCGCGAATTGGCATGCTCAACCATGCCAACCACGTGTCGCTGGTGACGCGCGACGCCAACATGGAAGGCAAAGGCGCCATAGGGCTGTCGCAGCTGATATGCGCGACGTTGCGTATGCGGCCGGACCGCATTGTGGTGGGCGAATGCAGGGGCGGCGAAATCGTGGATCTGCTGCGCGCGCTGAATTCCGGGCATCGCGGAGGCATGACCACCTTGCATGCCAATCAGGTGACGGCGGTTCCCTCACGATTGGTGGCCTTGGGATTACTCGCTGGGCTGAATCCGCAAGCCACCGCGGCGCTCGCGCAAGACGCGTTCGACGTAGTGCTGCATGTGGGCCGAGTGGGAGGCAGGCGGCGCATCACGCAAATAGGACGGCTTGAATTCGCAGAGGGAAAACTGCGGGGAAACCTATTGGCCGGGTGGAACGGCAACCAAATGCGGGCTTCGCAACAGTGGCCTGATTTTGTGCGCGTATGGAGTCGTTGAATCGAGGTGGGCAGATGGAAAGCCTCAGCATTATTTGCGCGGTATTGTGCGGACTGGCCGTATGGCTGTGGCCTCGCCGAAACGTATGCGATGTGGGCGAACGGGCGGGAAACGTAGCGGGGCGCGCAGGCGAAAGCCTTGATGAAAAACCTGATGAAGGATTCGATGGGCGGTCTGACGGAATCGAAGAGGCGAACATGCCGGCGAAACCATTGCCCGCCATCGGATGTGTGGCGTGCGTGGCTTCCCTCCGCGCATCCGTGCGCAGCGGAGCCACATTGGTGCAGGCGTCGAAGAATTGGGTGGAACGCCGTTCGCCACACCCGAACTTACCAGCTCGCATAACCATGGTGATCCGCAGCCGATGCCTGCCCAAAGAGCAATGCGGCCAAGTCGAACGGCTGAGCGGCGAGCTATATGCGGCCTGTCAGCTGAGCCTGACACTCGGATGCGAAACCGGCCGATGCCTGCAGGCGGTGGCTGAATCGTTGAAACGACAACGATTATTGGATGATCTGCGTGCCAACGCATTCGCCATGCCCAAGGCGACGGTGAAACTCCTGATGGCGTTGCCGCTGCTCACTGTGCTCTTGGGAGAAGGCATGGGTGCGCACTCATTGGCCTTCCTTGTTTCAGGGGTCAAAGGCTTGGCATGCCTCGGATTTGCCCTCTGTTGCTACACGTTCGGACTTATCTGGATACGTGCGCTGATGCGGCAGGATGATATGAAAGGAGCCATGTGATGACTGGCTTATGGATGCTGACGGCGGTGGCGTGCGCGGCCGAAGCGATATGGCTGAAGCAGTGGAGGCCGGTTCGCGCGCCCTCCGACCTTGCGCCCGCCGAACGAATGCGGGAACTTCCTCTGCCGTTGATATTAGAGATGCTCAGCGTCGCATACGGCAGGGGGCCTCCATTCCACGTGCGCTGATTGCCGTGGGAGATATTGCGGCAGGAGAATTCGGCGCGGGACTACGGTCGGCCGGAGAACAGTTGAACAAAGGTGTTTCCTGGGATGATGCGTGGCCAGATGATGGCGATCTTGCGGTAGTACGCGATGCGTTCGCCTCCTCATGGCACAGTGGCGCCTCTCCAGTGGAACGTTTGGAAACAGCCGTCGAACAATTGGATTGGGATGAGCGCTCGCAGATCGAACAGGCTGCAGCGAAATTGTCGGTTCGTTTGTTGCTGCCGACCGGATTGTGTTTTCTTCCCGCATTTGTTGCGGTTGGAATCATTCCGTCCGTCATGTCGTTTGTGCAATGACGGCGTGTGCGCAACGACAACGGAAAAGCGGGGAATGTCGGGAGACGATAATTCACGGAGTTTTGTGGATAAATGTGGATGACACGCCGTGGTTGTGGATAACCCACGTCCTCCGACCACAACCCTGAAAAAACGTTCCGACGGGCACGATGATGCGCAACACTGGGTGCACTCGGCCGTCCGGCCGGGACTGTTCGAACGAAAGGAACGCCATGAACAACGTAACGCCGATCACGTCGATGGCTCGCCAGGCTGATGAGCAGGGCAGGGCAGCTGCTGCATGCCATGCGTGAACGGGCCGGCAAAGCGGTATGCCTGTTGGATGCGCGTATGCGCACGCTGGCCGTCGAACCGGAGGAAGGCGCTGCCACTGCCGAATATGCGGTGGTTTTGGTTGCCGCCACCGGATTCGCCGCCGTTTTGGTGGGCATCATGAAATCCGATGCCATCAAAACGCTGCTGACCAACATCATCAAGAAAGCGCTGAGCGTCGGGTGATTCATGCTGAGGCAATGGTGGAAACGCCATACCGATGATGCCGATGAGGGAGCGGCCACCGCGGAATTCGCGGTGGTGCTCCCTTGCGTGGCGGCGGTGGCGATTTTGGTGTTGTGCTTGGGGCGTGCGTCCGTGGTGTCTATGAATTGCCAGGATGCGGCGGCGGCCGGTGCCAGGGCTTTCGCGGTTGATGATACGGGCGGCGAATCGAAGGCGAGGACCGCGGTCATGGCGGCTGCGGGAGGTTCGGCGACGGTACGGTTCGAGCGTGGGGCGGACTTCGTCACCGTCAAGGTGCAATGCCCTGTGGTGCCGGATCCGACCGGTGTGCTGCCCACTCGAGTTACCGGCAAGGCGACCCGCTACTTCTAGCGTTGCTCCGAAGCGTGCTGGTCTCTGCGCAGTGAGATGCGGGATTGTTGGTTGTGGCCTGTGCATGGAGGTCTGTGAGGTTTGGATCTTGCGACATACGACGTGTGAAACATGTTGTGAAACGCTATTGGCAATCATTTGATGGATGCGGGTCGGAAAGGAATGGATAATGTGAAACGCCTTGTGAAACATTGGTTTGCTTGGATTCGCGGGTCCGATGAGGGTTCGGGGACCATATCCGGTGTGGCTTTGATCGCAGTGGCCGCCATCATGCTGGGCGCGGCCGCGTCGGCGGGCAATCTGCTGCTGTGCTTGCATCGCGCGCAGAATGCGGCCGACCTGGCGTCGGTAGCGGCGGCCAATGCGTTGTATTCGGGATCGTCCGATCCTTGTTCCGTGGCGGAACGCACTATATCCGGCAATAATGCGACGATCGGATCCTGCACGATAGAAGGCGAGGATGTGCTGGTCGAAGCGCAGGTCGGCACGCAAATGCCATTCGTATCGCATGTCGGCAAACAGTCACGGGCGGGGCCGATTGTCTGCGAATAAGCGTGGTGCGGAACGGTACATTGTGCGGGAAATCGCGCTTCGTAAAAAGGGATCTTTCTACGTAAAGGAACATTCGTTCCACAAAACACGGCCATTTGTATGGAAAGCCGTTCGCATGTGGCGTGTGGAGCGAATCGCGGTTATCGTACTGAAGTATGAGCGAAACGTCATGTGTGAATGCGACCGTTGCCGTTGTCGGCAATCCGACGTCAAACAAAGGCAAGGGTGCCGAGGTCGGCAAGCAGGTGGTTGAGCTGCTGCAAGAGGCCGGGCGCAAGCATGGCTTCAACGTGATCGACGTGACCGGCGAGAGCTTCGACGATTCCTTGGCGAATGCCAGGAATCGCAGGAACGAATACGACTACTTGGTGGCGGTCGGCGGCGACGGCATGATTGCGCTTGGAGCCAATGCCGTGGGCTGTTCCGGTAAACCGTTGGGTATTGTGGCGACGGGTTCCGGCAATGATTTCGCCCGCGGTCTTGAGCTGCCGGTCAATCGCGTGGAAACCGCTGTCGACGGCATCGTCGGCGCGATTGTGCGCGGCACGCATATTGACGTTGATATGGGTTTGGCCACGTCGTTGCAGGGCGGGTATGCCGTCGATTCCAGTACCGGCGATGATCTGGTCGGCGATTCGGACGTGCCATTGCGCCCGGCGGTCAACCGCTTCTACGCGGGCATGCTGTCGTGTGGTTTGGATGCGAGTATCAACGACCGTGCCAACCATTCCCGCTTGCCCAACGGTTCGGTGCGCTATTTCGTGGCAGCGATTGTGGAATTGACGCATATGAAGCGGTACGGATACCACATCAAAGCCACGTTGGCCGATGGAACGGTGGAAGAAAGAGACATTATTTCACCGTTGCTTACGGTGGCCAATTCACGGCATATTGGCGGTGGCATTGAGATTTCGCCATATTCACGATTCTCGGATGGGCTGCTTGACCTGGTATGGCTCGACCACGTGCCCAATGTCGCCGAATGCGTGGATGCGGTGTCTCACGCGTATAGCGGCAAGATCCTCGGGTGCAAGGTGTTTGGGTGGAAGCGTGTGCGCGATATCGAAATCACCCGCGCGCAAGAGGGTGATGAGCCGCCGGTCTTGATGGCGGACGGTGAATATGTTGGTCGCCTGCCTGTCAAGGTCGTAGTTCAAGACCGTGCGTTGCGTGTGCTGGTGCCGCCGGCCGTGGCGGAAAGCCAAGCTGCCAACACCGAAGAAAAAGTGCTGGAAGCCATCAAGCGTGATCACCGTGATCCTGTCACCGGCAAAACCGACACCTACTACGCGAAGCGCTCGCGGTAGTGCGTGCACATGCCGGTCAAACCGCAACATTGCATATCGAAGATGGCACGTATGCAACTGATTGCGTGATCGGCAATCGTAAGCAATCGCAAATAATTTCGCGATAATAACGAAAAATCCAGTACCCGCAAGATCTTTATCTTACGAATACCGGATTTTCTGTAACTAGCGAACGCCGTAACTATCGAACACGGATTGCGGTCAGGCGGCGACTTCCTGGCGGGCGATGGCCTGCTCGTAGTCGCGGGTGCCCTTGAAGACTTCCTGCAGCCACGGGTTGACGTGCTGCTTCTTCGCGCGGTACATGATGTAGCCGAGTGCGAGCACGTTGGCCACGAGCGCGATGATCGACACGGTCAGGTTCACGTTCGGATTGTTCACCGACTGCACGGCGAACTTGGACTCATCCTGGAACATGGGGAACACCTGCGCGAACATGCACCAGATGGCGAGCGTGTTGGCGCGGTTCTGAATCCAGCCGCCCTTGTTCCAGAAGAAGTTCGCCATGGTCGGGGCGAGCAGCAGCGCGAGGCCGCAATACCAGGAGTGGGTCGGCAGGCAGTTGTAGGTGTAGCAGAAGTTCCAAATATCGTATGCGACGATGAATACCCAAGTCATGTCAGGCCACAGCATGTCCTGCTTCTTCTTTGACACGTAAATGCCGAACCAGCCGGTCATGCAGGCGATGTTGATCAGGCCGGCAACGCCGTTGAACACATTGTGCCAGCCGCCATACAGCGTCACGCCTTCGGTGGAAACCCATGTGGTGCCCCAAGCGCGAATGGCCGATTCGAAGTCGGAGGCCACGGCGATAAGAATGTTGATGGCCACGATCACGAACGGGAAGCACTTGAACCATTCGGATTTGCCGATCTTGCCCCACTTGTATTTGAGTGCCATGAAGCCGATGCAGCCTGCGGTGGCCGCATATAGCTTGGCATAGTGGAACCAGCTGGTCATATGCACGTAGGTCGGATTGCTGAGCGCCCATTCGGCACCCATCGCGGCGGCCACGTAAATGGTGATGAAGTAGATGGTCAGAATGGCCGGCACGATCAGGAACGCGATCACGCCACCGGTCTTGGTGCGACGGGCCAGCTCATTGGCGCCGATCAGGCAGCAGAATACGAGGATCCATCCGATCCACTGGTATATGGCGGTGTCGCCATAGACTTGGAACAACATCGCTCTTCCTTTCTCTCAACACGTATGCGCGCGGGGTGAGCTGCGTTTACATGTATTCGTTCAGATGCAGCGTCTGTGCCGCGACCTGTCTGATGACGGTGTCTTCAATGTCGGGATGCAGTCTGATCAGCGAAATCAGGCCAACGATGAGCGTATAGAACGTCTCATGCTCGTTGGTGATGGGCATGCCATGCAATTTCTCGAAATCGCGCACTGTCGAATTGCAGATGTATTCCGCAATGCGATCGGCCACGCGGTCGATGAATTTGATGTACAGTCCCGCGTTGCCGTCTTCGATCATGCGTTGGCTGAACGGGCCCTCATCGGCGATGAGGGAACGGGTCAGTCGCACCACGTCATCGAGCGCTTTCGAGATGTTGCCGACTTCTCGATTGGCGTTCCACTCCTCCAATTGCGAGATGACTTCGTCGATGACGTCGTCGAGCACGGCGTCCGCAACTTGGTCTTTGTCTTGGAAATAGTGGTAGAAGAGAGATCTGGTCATGCCTACGCGACCTGCGATATCGCTGATCGTGATTTTCGAAAAGCCCTTTTCCAGGCAGATTGCGCGGGCTGCATGCACGATTTGCGCGCGGCGTGCGTCTCCGACTGTTGTTGCGGAGGCGTTGTGCTGTCCGTCCATGGCTTTCTCTCCTTCGTTCGAGTGGCGTCTCTCACCTGCGCGACACGTTGACACTCTGTCAATTTCTTGGCTGCCCTCAGTCTAAACAGTAAATTGACACAATGTCAATTTCGTAGTGTCGCTGTCGTCACTCCCAGCTTAAACGTTGCCGCGGCGCTTGTCTTTGGGGACACGCGCTTCACCGTTACGGGCAGGCTGTGCGGCCGGTCTTGAGAAAAAACGTGTCGTAATTAATCGGTAGCCTAGTGACACCACAGCGGAAGGAATTGCGATGGCACTGGCACTCTATAGAAGGTATCGTCCCGACACGTTCGACGGCGTGATCGGGCAGGATCAGGTCACGATTCCGCTGATGCGAGCGCTTGATGAGAACAAACTTACGCACGCTTACCTGTTTTCCGGTCCGCGCGGCTGCGGCAAAACCAGTTCCGCACGCATTCTCGCGCGTTGCGTCAACTGCGCGAAAGGCCCGACCTCGCACCCGTGCGGCGAATGCGAAAGCTGCAAGGACCTCGCCACAGGCGGCCCCGGTTCCATCGACGTGGTGGAAATCGACGCCGCTTCGCACAACGGTGTGGACGATGCCCGCGAACTGCGCGAACGTGCCGGATTCGCCCCCGCCCGCGACCGCTACAAGATTTTCATTCTCGACGAAGCCCACATGGTCACGCCGCAAGGCTTCAACGCGCTGCTGAAAATCGTGGAGGAGCCGCCGGAGCATGTGATGTTCATCTTCGCCACCACCGAGCCAGACAAGGTGATCGGCACCATCCGTTCGCGCACCCACCATTACCCGTTCCGTCTGGTGCCGCAGGAGGTTATGGGCCCGTACCTCGAGCAGATCTGCGAAGACGAGCATATCGAAGCCGAGCCGGGCGTGCTGCGCCTTGCCATGCGTGCCGGCGGCGGTTCCGTGCGAGACACCCTTTCCGTGCTTGACCAGCTCATGGTCGGTGCGGTCGATGGCAGCATCGCATACGACTCCGCGGTTGCGTTGCTTGGCTTCACGCCTGACGCTCTGATCGGCGAGGCCGTCGACGCCGTTGCCGACAAAAATGGCGAAGCACTGTATGGCGTGATTCAGAAGGTCGTGGTCGGTGGTTTCGATCCCCGTCGATTTGTTGAGGATTTGCTTGCCCGCGTACGCGATTTGCTGGTGCTCACGTTGGGTGGAGAGCGTGCGGAAAGCGTGCTTTCCGACGATGCGGCCGCCGAGAACATGGATGATTTGCGTCGTCAGGCTTCCGCTTTGGGATTGTCTGCGCTGACGCAGATGGCTGACACGATCAATGCGACGCTTGCCAATATGACCGGTGCGATTTCGCCGCGCATGCGATTGGAATTGCTTGCCGCGCGCTTGTTGGCCGGGCGTGAGGAAGGGATGACTGTCGTTGCGTCATCTTCCGGTGTACCTGATTTTGCCGGCGATGCCGGAACTTCCGCGGCTGCCGAATCGTCGCGTGGATCCATGGCCGGCTCCCGTCGCCGTGCGGCACGACATGCCGCAGGAAATGTGCGGGCGCAGGATTCTGCGCCTGTGATCGATACCCCTTCCGCGCCTGTGCAGCCGTCCGTGCGCCGACGAATCCTGCCGATGCCGTCGCATCCGGCGTGGCTTCCGTGCTTGCTGACGTGCAGCAGGCGATGAATGCGACGACTTCCGTCGCTTCCGCTGCGCCTGCCGCAACTTCCGTACCCGCTCCCATTCATGACGATCGCACCCCCGACCAGAAGTGGGATGCGCTGGTCGCAGCCCTTCCGGAAGACGTGCAACGTTACGTAAGCCGTGAAAAAGTGCCTCGCGTGCTACTGAGCGGCGACCGTCTGTGGATCAAATTCGACAAGGCGCTGAGCAAATACGCGTTTGCCAAAGCGGTGGCAAAGGAATCGGTGGACGGCAATACCGAAGTGGTGAAAATCGTCCGCGCCGAAGTGCATAAGGCGTTCGGACCGAGCGTCACGCTCGCGCCTGCCAAAAAGCTGGCGGACGGGTCCGAATCGGTGCCGTGGAGCAAACTCAGCCCGGAAGAGCAGAGCAAGATCAATGCGCAACTCGTGCAGGAACAGCTTAAAGCGGCCACGCTGCTGACGGCCAATCTTGGTACTGCTGCAGGTCTCGAATCCTCCGGCAAGGAGCCGGCCGGCACAAGCGCGAAGAGCGCCGAAGACGGTGGCAATGCCGGAGATTCCGGCGATGAGGAGGGCCATCGAGCTGCTGCCGGTGGAGCCGAGGAAGTCGATCCATGGGCGGCCCCGACGCAGGAAGTCCATCATCCGGAACGGCCTGTTCCGATGATGACCCTTGGGTTGCATCTGCACAGCCGATGCAACCGCAATCGGTGGTCGCAAGCGGCGTCAACGATGTGAAAGCGCCGGAACAACATGCGAAACATGTGGCTGTTCCCGATGTCAGCGATAACGTTGATCCTTGGGCGGCACCGATGCCTGTACCGCAGCAAGCGCCGGTGGACGACGATCCTTGGGGTAACCCCATGCCGATTCAGGCAGGACCGGTGGATCCCATGCCTGCTCCAACGGAACCTGAGGCGGCTCCGAAGCACGCCAATCACCAGCATCGCGCACCGCGGCAGGACGCGGCACCGCAGCAAGGCCAGCCGAATGCCGATCCGTGGAGCCAGCAGTTCTCCGCGCCGGCGCAGCCAATGCCGCAGGTCGCCGCGGAAGACGACGAATATTCCATGAGCGACGAGTCGATCGGGGCGTCAACCGCGTTAAGCGTGGACGATCTGACCCGACTGTTCGAGGTGAAAAAAGTCGAGGATTTCGGGCCGGACGATGCAAAAACCCGCGCAACATGCAGCAGAAGAAGAATCTCGACGACTGATGGCGGTGCAGTCGCAAGCAAAAATGCGAAACCGAGCAAAATCGACGAATCAACGCAATCGTAAGCACTGCATAATCGCGAATCTTATGGAAACCAAGGAGAGGTGAACCATGGCACTGGCCTATGACGGCGCCATCCAACGACTGATCGACGCGTTCGCGCACCTGCCCGGCATCGGGCCGAAAGGCGCGCAACGCATCGCCTTCTACCTGCTCAACGCATCCGACGAGGAATCACAGGGGCTGATCGACGCCATCGCCGAAGTCAAAGAGAAAATACGATTCTGTGACATTTGCGGCAACGTGTGCGAAACCAGCCCATGCCCGGTCTGCGCCGATCCGCGTCGCGACCACAGCGTGATCTGCGTGGTCGAAGAGCCGAAAGACGTGATGAGCATCGAGCGCACGCGCGAATACCGCGGCCTGTACCACGTGCTCGGCGGCGTCATCAACCCGATGGCCAACGTGCAGCCCAGCGACCTCAACATCGCCAAACTTATCGAACGGCTCAAAGACGGCGAAGTCACCGAAGTGATCCTCGCGCTCAACCCGAATGTGGAAGGCGAAGCGACCACCAGCTTCCTGTCGCAGCTGCTTTCGCAAACCGACATTAAAGTCACGCGATTGGCGAGCGGCCTGCCGGTCGGTGGCGACCTTGAATATGCCGACGAAATCACGCTCGGACGCGCGTTGGCGGGGCGTCGCGCGGTCTGACATCATATTCGCCACATCCGTTACATTGCCGGCATATGCTGACGATTGCGCAAACGTTGCGCGGGCGATCATGGAAGACCCGTGCGGAACGTATGTACGAAAAAACGCGCGGAGGATTTGCGAGGATCCCATATATTGTTCCGCATGTTGGGCGTGCAGGGGCTTGACAAATCGGATTTTTCCTATAATTGACCAGCCTGCTTAGTATGTTGGCGGGCAACACATTGAAGAAGATTGGATAAGTTGTGGCTCTCATCGTGCAGAAATTTGGCGGCTCTTCCGTAGCCGACCCAGAATCGATCAAGCGCGTGGCCCGACGCATCATCGAAACGAAGAACGCCGGCAATGACGTGGCCGTGGTGGTCTCCGCAATGGGAGACACCACCGACGACCTGATCGATCAGCGCTCAGCATCGACTCTAACCCGCCGCGCGCGAGATGGACATGCTGATGACCGCAGGCGAGCGTATTTCGATGAGTTTGCTCGCAATGGCAATTCATGCGGCCGGCTCTCACGCCTACTCCTTCACCGGCTCCCAGGCTGGTTTCATGACCGACGCCCAGTTCGGTACCGCGCATATCAAGGCCGTGAAGCCTGACCGCGTGCGTCGTGCGCTCGACAAGGGTTCCGTGGCCATCGTGGCCGGCTTCCAGGGCGTGAATGAGGGTGGCGACGCCACCACGCTCGGACGAGGTGGATCCGATACCTCCGCAGTGGCTTTGGCAGTGGCGCTGGACGCCGACGTATGCGAGATTTACACCGACGTCGATGGCGTGTTCACCGCCGATCCGCGCATTGTGCCGACTGCACGCCGTATCCCCGTCATCGACTACGAGTCGATGCTGGAAATGTCTTCCTGCGGCTCCAAGGTGCTTGCCCTGCGTTGCGTGGAATACGCGCAGCGATTCGACATGCCGTTGCATGTGCGCAGCTCCTTCTCCCACCGTCGCGGCACGCTGATCGTGCCGGAAGACGTCGATCCGCGCACATTGCCGAACATCTGAGATATCTGAGATTCGCATTCGGCAATCGCGAGACATCGCAGGCAATCGCAAGAAAACCAAGACTTTACGAACAAAGGTAAGAACATGAGCGAAAACAACAACCAGTCCTTGGGAGATCTGTTCCCCGATCTGGGGCCGGAAGTCCCGATCATTTCCGGCGTCGCACACGACAACACCGAATCGCTGGCCACCGTGCGCCGCGTGCCGAACGAGCCGGGCATGGCCGCCAAGGTGTTCACGCTGCTGGCCGAGGCCGGCGTGAACGTCGATATGATCGTGCAGGCTTCCGCTTCCACCGGCACCGCCGATATTTCCTTCACCGTGCCGGGTTCCGCCGCTGCCAAGTGCGGGATGTGTTGCAGGAGAAGCAGGACGAGCTGGGCTACCAGTCCTTCGACATCGACGCCAACGTAGGCAAGGTGGCCGTGGTGGGCGTGGGTATGAAGACCCACTCCGGCTTGGCTGCCAAGTTCTTCAACGCGCTGAGCGACGAGGGCGTGAATGTGCTGATGATCTCCACGTCCGAAATCCGCATCGCCGCGCTGGTCCCGCTCGAGCAGCTGCAGGACGCCGTCCGCGCGCTGCACACTGCCTACGGCTTGGATGCCGAGCAGGTGGAAGCCGTGGTGTATGGCGGTACTGGTCGCTGACGCAATACCGCGCAAATAAACAATCGAAAAAGACTTGACTGGATTGCTTGAGGCGCTCAGCCAAGTCTTTTTT
>ENA-OQBU01000008-OQBU01000008.1-human-gut-metagenome-genome-assembly--contig:-NODE-8-length-80775-cov-13.399824_pt1 | contig 80775 bp, 72 predicted proteins | sample MGYA00242492_ERZ504566 | MGnify/ENA primary metagenome ERZ504566 (study PRJEB26092, sample SAMD00036261) | human gut metagenome | host: Homo sapiens | study: EMG produced TPA metagenomics assembly of...
GGCCGGACTCACCTGCTTCAGCCAGCGTCTGTTCGACGGATTCTTGCGAAATACGTTCATGTCTCGTCCTTCTCTTCTTCCGCCCGCGCGGTTTCACGCTCCACCTTCTAGAGCACAAGGCGCAAGTATAAGTCGTTTTCGTCACATTGACGGCGTGCGTGACGCTATTTAAGATTCATGCCGATGACGACCGGCTCGGGCACCAGTCGGATGCCGAACGCGGCCTCGACGCCGTCCTGCACGGTTTTGGCGAGGCGGGCGATATCTTCGGCTGATGCTCCCCCACGATTGGTCAACGCCAACGTATGCAGCGTGGACAGGCCAGCCGGAGCGTTTTCGTTGATTTTGAACCCCTTATGGAAGCCGGCATGGTCGATGAGCCAGGCCGCGGAAGTCTTGACGCCCTGCCCGCCGCCCGGCAATGCCGCGTCGAAGCGCGGCGCGTCTTCGGGAAGCGTCTCGGCCTGCTGTGGCGTGAGAATCGGGTTCATGAAGAAGCTGCCGCAGCTATGGCGGTTGAAGTCCGGACCGTCATCGCCGTTCTGCTTGGATTGCGATTCAAGAGCGACATCGACCAGATTCGTCTTCTTGGTGCCCTGCATGGCCGGCGACGCATAGCGATGCGCGTCTTCCAGCATGCCTTTAGCCGCACGCACCTTCAGCACCGCGTTGCGGATGTCCGCGGTGTTCATGCGATCGCCCACGGCGACGTCCAACGCCTTGGCGAGCTGACCATAACCGACCACGCCCGTATCGCTGTGCCGCAACGCGAACGTGACGGATAGCACCACGTATCGCGGCGTCGGGAAAAATTCCGCGGCCGGAGTCGCCGGAGCGCTGTACATGCTGGCTTTCAGCGCGCTCATGCGGTAGCCGAAGGCGAGCTGATCGTTGCGCAACGCCTTTACCGCACGTTCCTTGCGGTCCCAAACCTCGACGCTGTCGACGCTGGTGGCGACCTCCTGACCGTACGCGCCGATGTTCTGCACGACCGACGCGCCGACGGTGCCGGGGATGCCGGACAAGCCTTCGACGCCTTCCAGTCCAAGTCGGACGCAGTAATCGACGAAATCATCCCAGTTGCAGCCGGCTTCGGCGTTCACGTGGACGACACGCCCATCATCCTCGACCGGAGCCGCCTCATCCAACACGCTGATGGAACGTCTTGCATCGCGGACCACCACGCCTTCGAACGGCGTGTCGGATACGAGCATGTTGGATCCGCCGCCGATCACGCACAATGGCAGTCCTTGGGAATCGGCTTCCTCAACGGCCTCGATGACGCCGACGCGCGTGGTCGGCTCCAGGAAAGTGGCGATAGGACCGCCCACGCCGATGGTGGTGAGATCTGCAAAACTAGTCATAACGCTCCAGAGTAACAAAAAAACCCGACCAAAATTGGTCGGGTTTCGAAAGCTTGATTCCGCTCAGCGGGTCTCGCGATGCACGGTCTGCTTGCCGCAGCGGGAGCAGAACTTCTTGAGCTCAAGACGATCCGGCGTGTTACGGCGGTTCTTCGTCGTGATGTAGTTACGCTCCTTGCACTCGGTGCATGCCAGCGTGATGCCCGGACGAATGTCGGCGCTCTTGCTTGCCATTTAGTTCACCTCTTGTGGTTCGTTGCTATACCGACATTCCGTCGGCCTTTTGTAGCGAGAAAGAGACTCGAAACTCTTGACCTTAGATTTATGAGTCGTACGCTCTAGCCAGCTGAGCTATCCCGCCATGAGAGCCTCGAGTGAGAATCGGACTCACGACCTCTTCCTTACCAAGGAAGTGCTCTACCACTGAGCTATCGAGGCGTGGCGGATAGTGGATTCGAACCACTGAAGCACGAGGCGACTGATTTACAGTCAGTTCCCTTTGACCGCTTGGGAAATCCGCCGTGCTGCCTGTTTGGTTGAACCCCAACCGGCAACCCGTTTAGTATGCCACAGATCCATGCGATTAACGCAAATACGGCGTGTCGCGGAAGCCAAAAAGTCTCAAAATCGTTGAAATTCCAACGATTTCTCACTATCAGCCACATGTCGGTGTCAATCAGAGCCAAATCCTCCCGAAAAAAATTCCAAAAAGAAAAAACACGAGTATTTCTTCCGAACCTTCCCTGCAGACCATCTGAACAGCACGCCAACGCCAATGAACACGGCATACATCGGCTGCGCACGGCCTATTGCAGGAACCCCAAGTGCTTGAAATCAACAAGACCCCGCCAACGCAACGATTGTTCACCAATCGTTCGCTGACGGGGTCTTCAAACAGCTACGCGCTACGCTCAGCCGAGAATGGCCAGAATATCGCGGGCGGAGACGATCAGGTAATCCTCACCCTGATAGTGCACCTCGGTGCCGCCATACTTGGAGTACAGCACCTTGTCGCCGACCTTGACGTCGACCGGAATGCGCTCGCCGGCGTCGTTGCGACGGCCCGGACCGACAGCCAGGACTTCACCCTGCTGCGGCTTCTCCTTGGCATTATCCGGAATGAACAGACCGGATGCGGTCTGGGTTTCAGCTTCCGCCTGCTTGACGATGATCTTGTCTTCCAACGGTGTGAGTGAGATCGACACTGTGGACCTCCTCTTTCTAAGAGAAATCGTTACTTACCGCGCCGGGACCCGCTAGCAAGAGGCTGACGATCACTTACGGCGTCGTCCTTTCGCGCTGAAACATATCCTAGCGCGATTATTAGCACTCTGCCAACTCGAGTGCTAACGCTGAGAGCAAAATATACGAAAAAGCCTGAAACCATGCGGTTTCAGGCTGATGTTCTTTACGCTTGTTCGTATGTTTCGTGCGTTTCGTGCGTTCGCTTTCCCTCCGTCACGCCCCGCGACGGGCCATGATGGACGCCAAACCCACACCCAGGGAATCGGAGGTGACGCTGGGAGCCTCAACGTCGGCGCTGACCTCGGAGTCGTGGAATCCCACGGTATCCACGTCCTGCAGATGCACACCAGCCTCCACACGGGCTGCGGCCTCGTCGGAATCCATGCTGCTGATCGCGTTGGTCGGCACAATCAACGGCTCGACATTGTCGGAAACCGTACTCGCAGTCGGAGGCACGGCCTTGGCGACCTGACGAGTGGACTTGATTTCCATGCTTTCCGGAGCGGCTGGCGCGATATCGTTACCGTTGCGTGGCGATCCCAACGAGAACGAAATCAGATCCTGCGACGCGCCGGCCACGGCGGACGAATCCGCATCGCATGCATCCACACCCTCAGTTTTGGCGATTTCATCACGCTCATCGTGGATGGACAGACCGTTCTTCTTATCCGGCACGACTTGCGCATCCACAACGTTCGGTTCCGCAGCGGATTTCGCTTCGGTTTCCCCCTTGCGTTTGCTTACAACAACATCACGGTCGGCCTTGCCGCGATCGATCGCCTGACGGATCTCACCTTCCGGCATAACATCGGTCGGCACCTGAGATTCGGCGATCCTGCGAATTTCCGCAAGCTCCTGCTCCCGCAAACGAGCGCGCTCCGCCTGCTCTTCCTGGGCGCGCTTGCGCTCTGCCGCAGCACGCTTCCTCATCTTGGAACGATACTTGGTGACTTTCCGCTCCCACGCTGCGGCCTGCTTGGCGGCCCTCACCCCCAAAGCGAGCACTCCAGCAAGCAGCGACGCAGGAATCAAAGCAAACAACGGACTGAAATGCAACACAAACGCACACATCAACACGACGATTGTGATCACCAGCATCGAGACAACAATAATCCGCCTTCTGCGGATCGCGGCACGACGAAGGGCACGGACATGCGCGATCCTTTCGTCGGTCAGCTTGCCCTCATGCGTCTCGTTGGACTGCATTATTGCCCCTTTCGCCTTTGCGGCGGTCTCATCGGAGAATCGCGTTCCACTGTCGGCATCCACCAGATGCAGCGACGGCGAAAAGCGGTCCTCTCGGTGCTCGATTACCCGCTTCATGCCTTTGACCGTCCGTTTGGGCAGCCAGAAAACCATGAGAATAATCACAATCGCAAGCACCACAACCGTGCTTAACGATTCATAACCCATAACTCATAAGAATAGGTGACATTCCGACATTCTCCGGGGTGCACGCCCCCGCGTGTCGAACATGTGCGCGAAAGCGCGTGTCGAACCTCGCCAACGGCTCACTCGCCCATCAACCGTGCGGTAAAGCCATTCGGTGCGTACTCCGGCAGCAACGCATACGATTCATGGTCACGCCATTGCCCGTTCACGAACATGTACGCCTTGCGCATCCCCTCATAGGATGCCCCCACTTTGAGTGCCACCTTACGTGACGTTCGTTTTCGGGAAGCAAGTCGATCTCCACACGATGCAATTGCGGCCCGGAAGGGTCGAACATCGCCCAATCAGCCAATAGCGTAACAGCCATCGGCGCATATCCACGCCCCGCACACCGCTCATCGACCCAATAGCCAACCACGCCGGTACGCATGGCGCCATAGCAGATGGCCCCTAACGAAATCTGGCCGACGATACGCCCATGATGCTCGATGGCGAACACCACTCCGGTGCCGTTTCGCTCGTTGCATCGCATCGCACGCACCCACTCGTTGAACGACATCGACGCGCCATGCACCGGATCCCCGGATTCCCAAGGCTTCAACCAATCGTCGTTGCGCCAGCGGACTTCGTTCCATTCGTCGCAGTCGTCAGTAGTCAGCGGACGCAGGATTATGGGAACGTGAAGCCCATGTGCCTGAATGAACCGCGGAACATCAATGGCATTAGGATCCGAACGCATCATGCCCCGTAAAGATCGCAAAATCGTCACGCCCTCATTCTGCCATACGCATAACATTTCCGTTTTCGCGCAACCATCCCGTGGTACAACATGCGGTATGACCACGAACATGCAAGCCGACGTCATGGAAAACAGCGTCTGTGACGAAGCCGCGAACCAACGTGAGCTGAAAAAGCAATGGCGCGCACACGCAATCGCACGAAGAAAGCAGACCAGTAAGGAGGAACGACTGGAAGCCGGCCGCAAGTTGGCCGAACAGGCGCGGAAGGCGAATCTCATTCATTCGTTCACCACGGTGGCCGCATTCGCGTCCATGGGCAGCGAAATGTCGATGATGCCGATGCTGCAGGCATTATTCGATTCGAATTGCCACGTGCTGGTGCCACGGCTCGGATCCGGCATGGATATTGGCTGGAGCGAACTTGGCGACATTCACGATCTGCAGGACCAGACCAACAGCGACGGGTCCATCAATACGCACCGCCCGCAAGAGCCGGGCAATAGCGCAAACGGACCTGAAGCGCTGAAAAACGCCGGTCTGATCATTGTTCCCGCCCTTGCCGTCGACCAAGAGGGATTCCGTCTGGGACGTGGCGGAGGGTGGTATGACCGCGCGCTCGAGTATCGTGCGGCCGGCGCACGGGTGGTGGCGGTTTGCTGGCCGTGGGAGCCGACGGACAAGCCTGTTCCGCACGAAGACCACGATATTCCCGTCGATGGCGTGCTCACTCCGAACGGATTTACGGCCATACGCGAATAAGATGTCCGAAGATAAGACGTTCACGCAGCCGTCTCAGGGAACGTACTAGGATATGTCCCGTTAAGAAATTGAGAACCTGGTTGAAGCGAGGATACTTTGCCTACTTACCATTACCGTTGCAAGAACTGCAACTACGATTTCACCGAACAGCAGTCATTCACCGACGATCCGATCACCGTTTGCCCGAAATGCGGCGAAGAGCAGGTCCGCAAGGTGTATTCCGCCCCGCCGATCGAATTCAAGGGATCTGGTTTCTATCGCACCGACAAGTCCAAGTGAGCGAAAACGAAATACACGTAACCGAGCAGCCGAAGCAAGGAAACGAGTCAAATAACCAGGGTCAGCAAACCTTGGAAAACAAGGCGACACGCCGAATCCTGTGGATAACTCGCATCCTCCGACCACAACCCTCGATCCGGCTTGCGCAGCAACTATTCGTAAGGTCATCATGCATGAATGGTGACCTTTTTTCATGACCTTAGCCAACGTCTGCAAGGCACGGACGGCAAACACACGAACCGCGCACCGTCGTCGGCGCCTCATCGACGACGACGAAACGCGCAATTGCATCGTCTACTTGCTTCGCTGTGCGCCGGACTTGCCATATTTGCGGCCCTGCAGTGCGTGCGATTGACGATTTCCACGCAATCCGTCGTCATTGCGGCGAAGTCCATCGCCAAAGGCGGCGTGATTTCCGCGGATTCGCTTGCTTTGCGAGATATTCCATACGATGAGGCCCTGCGCAGCGTTGCTCACGATATCGATGATGCCGTCGGGCTGATTGCCCAAGTGGATATTGCGGAAGGCAGCATCGTCACCTCGGCCATGGCTCGCGCTTCCCCCGTTGTTCCCAAAGGATATACGGCGGTCGAAATTCGGTTGGCGAGTTCCGCCGACAGTCTGACGATTGGCGATACGGTGACGCTTTCCAGCGCCACGATGTTCAGCGAGGCCACGCCGGAAACGGTACCGGATATGGATGCGGTGTCGTTACGTGAGCTGTGCACGGGAGCGATATTGACCGCGAAACCTTCACGGAATGCGGACGGCAACACGCTTGCGGTGTTTGCCATGCCTCCTCATGAGGCGGCAACCGTATTGCAGGCCCAAGAATACAGCGCGATCATCGCCATCATCGGTTCGTAACGGCATTCCCAAGCGAATCCGCAGCACCATCATGCGGAATATATGAAATTCGGGAGGTCTGAACGTATCAGAACCTCCCGTATAGCAGACAAACGTCAGCGCTCCCGCTCGGAGAACACGCCCCAATGCGGTGGCAGCTCGCCCAGAATACGCTTGTCGTCGTCAGCATTGCGCTGGCGTTCGGTAAGCACATCGGACGGTTCAAGCTTGACGCCATCGGCATCGAACAGTTCCGTACCCTGCCGAACCACACGCTTGTGTTTGCGCGCCGTACGGCGGGTGGCGGAGTATCCGGACACCACACGCACGGCAGGCTGGTCAGATTCCGCGGACTCTTGGATGGAGGGTTCGTCGACGCTCACTTGACCTCCTGATACAGGTCGCTCAAGCGTGCCACGATGCGATCCACTTCCTTGTCTGGATTCACGAACGCGCCAACGCTCCACACGGTCATAACGGACCAGCCAAGCGATTCGATGTTCTGCAAAAGCACGCGGTGGCGTTCCCTGGTGGACTGCAATCCCATGAACTGCGCATCGTCGGTAAGCACGGCCAATGCGAACGGCTTGTCGTTCAGGCCAACCACCAGCGGCAGCTTGGAACCATTGTCGAAACCGTAGTCGACGGCCACATTCAAACCGCGGGCACGAATACGGTCGGCAAGATCGTTGAGCAATACGTTCGAACCGTTCGTCTTGACGACTGGGCGCACCACGCTGTCATCGAGCTGTTCCGCCCAGCGAAGCACCGTTTTCAGCATCTTCGGACCAGCTTGGTGCAGGCGCTCGTCATCCATGTCAGCTGACGAGAATGCGGACACGATGTCAAGATGACGATCCGGCACGGCCAACGCATCCAGCAACATACCCCGTCCGCCTTCGGATTCCAACGCTCCAAACTGTTGCAGCAGCCTTCCATGAGAAGTCTTCGCGTAGCACATCGCAAGAATCGCATCGGTGGCATGCGCGCCGGCCACATCGGAAATGTCCACGATGCGCACATGACGCAAGAACATGCCCATGGCCTTGTTCTTATTGGCGATCGCCTTAAGCTCGGCTCCCAGTCGGGTGCGGAACGTATGGGTCAGCGTCACCACGGTAAGCATGTACGATGCGGGCACGATCGTGAAACCGGCGGCACGCTTGGTGATCAGCCTGACCACCTCGTCGATTTCCTGCTGGCTGCTTTCCACCAGTCCGGACGTGATGACCGGCACGCCATTGGCATCGGCCACAAAATGGTAGGCGACCTCGCCCTGCGCGCCTTCCCTGGCCACGTCGAAGGGCACGGAACCGTAGCCTTCCGATTCCAGGAACGCGTTGAGCTTCGGCGCGCGGCGAACAGGACGATTGGCGATTTTCACGCTCGGCAGCAATGCGATGAGACGCTTCAGACCGTCGGAAGTGACGGTTTCGCGATGCGCGATCACCACCACCTGCTTGGCTCGGCTGATGATGCTGAGCAGTTCGATGGATTGAATATGCGCTGCGGCATCGATGATCACGACGTCGGCCAATGGCGCCGGATCGGTGATGGCCGCAAGCGTGGCAGGAGTCGCAACGAGAATAGGCTTCGCCGCGGCGAGAATCTGCGGATGCTCCTTATGCAGGCAGTTCAGCGAAACATTACGGGCGCCGGCAAGCGTGGTATGCAGCAGATTGGCCTCCTGCGTACGCGAGAACAGCATGTCGCACAGACGGCGCATGGATTCCTGTGCCACCATCGGACCGACCGAACGCACATGTTCCACATCGACCTGGGCGAACCGCTCCGCAGCGCCTGCAATGCCGACCCATCCTGATTGGAAATGATCGCGGAGGATTTCACGATGTCTTCGAACGCCGTGGTCCACCATGCCAGCTGCAGTTCCCCTGCAACGGCATCGTTGGCAACGCCACGATTGTTCAGATCTTCGACCAGCTCGTCGAGGCCGACCGAATGGAATTCACGTTCCAGACGGGCGCGCTCAGGCAGAATATCAAGCGACTGCTTATCGTCATACAGGGCCTTCAAACGCTCTTCGACCTGATTGAAATCAACGGTTTCAAGATTGCCGCCCTGCGGAGTTGTGGCAAGCACCGCATTCAACGCGGTCATATCCCGATTGAGATTCTCCTGCGTTTCGATAATGTCATCCAGCTTGGCGGGCAATACCGGCCAGCCGCCATGAGGCACGAACATATGCCACTGATCGGCCTGCTTGGACACCACCAGCAACGCCTCATGCAGGTTCTCCACTTGGGCACCGACGCGCAGCAAACCCTTGGCTTCCTTGATGTGGCGGCGACGCTCCCAGAAGCCCATGGACGTACCTTCGGCCTTGCGCTCGGCCTTCGGCTTGGTCGCCTCGATCATGGATGCAATGTCACGTTCGAAAATCTCCGGCTGGAATACGTCAAGCACACGGCGCAGGTTCTTCAGCACCATGACCTGACGGCTCCACTCCTGCGCGGTCGTGGGAATCGGGAATCCGCAGGTCTGTACCGTACTGGCCACCTGCTCGCGGGTGGCGGGCAACACCTTGCGCAACAGCTCAACCACACGCTGGTATGCGCTCACCGCCTCCTCTTCGGAATACAGCGATGCCTTATACCATGCGGTGTCGTTCTCCGTAATGGTGTATTCGCCAAGCTCGCCCGCACGCTGCAGTTTCGCAGCCCAATCCTCGATCTTGTCCGCGATGGAATGCGCGGTCTGCTTGTTCAAACGCACATGCGTGGTCGGATGGGTGGGCAATGCCGCAATCTGCGCGAGATTCTGAATCGTCTGGTAAGCGGATACGCCCCACTCCTGACTCACGCCGTGAAGATCGCCCAGATAACGGGTCAAACGCGAACGCACGCCAACCAGCTCATCGGCAATCTGATCAAAACGGGAGGAAGCAACCCCCGATTGGAAGCCGACGGCTGCAATCAGCTGACGGTCAATCGCAGCGTTGGCCCCATCATCGGCGATATCCAGCAGCTGTCCGCTCATTTCGTTTGCGGCAACGGCCTGTACAAAACGACGCTTCTGATCGGTCACACACGGCACATAGAGCACAGACCGTCCGTTCATCACGCAACGCGACGCAATCGCCGCGGCCTGCTCGGCGGTATTGTTGGCGATCGCACTATCCACAAACAGCGAATGGCCCGCGGAAGCAAGCTGCGAAGCGTATCGGACGGTATTGTCCGCATCGCCGACCTCATACTCGCCATGAGGATCGGCATCAAACGGACTGTACTCCGGAATTTCGGCACCTTCCAACGCTTCGGCGGCGGACTTGTCTCCCGACAAAGCGTCCAAGGCGGTATTGCCGGTCGGACCTTGCGCCAACTGGTCGATGATCTTCCGGCTTTCCACCAGCATCTGCGATGCCGGATCCATAAAGCATCCGAGAATAATGTGCCGTTCGATCTCAAAATCAGGGAACGCGTTGGCCGCAAGGCGTGTGATGGCAGCGAACACCGCGGATGTTTCCGGCGTGCCACTTTCGTAATTCGAACCGTCGAACAGCTTGGACTCGTCCAATACGACGTTGTTCTCGCGCAGCACGGCGGCGAAAGCCGCATTCAAGCGTACGCGCCTGTGAACGCGATCACCGTACCGTTTTCAATATTGCGTCCTTCTTTGCGCACCTCGACCGGATACATGAGTACCGGCATCTGGTTGCCTTTCCAGATGGCCACGCCAACCACCAAAGACAGTTCGCCCACGCCGCTGACACGGCTTTTTCGCCTCACGATCGTCGAGCACACGCTCCACACGCGCCCCGGCGGCACGCAACATGCCGTTGTCGCGGAACAAGGAATCAAGTTGCACATGCCCGCTGGCGAACAGCTGCGCGATGCCGGACGGATGCGCATGCGTCATGTCAAGCTGGGCGCTCAGCTGCGTCACGTCCTCAAGCGGCGACGGCGATAGACCAAGACGGTACTTCTCACGCCACCCCCGAATACGATCCAGCGCGGTGACGGTCTCGTTGCTTTCGCTCATGTATTGACTCACTTCCCTACCGCTTTGCGGTATTCCGCATACCCCGGATTATGTGACAGGGCCGCGTCGATGTCTGCATTGCCCAAAGCTCCCAGCCATGCGTACAAATCGTCGTACAGCGACGGGTTCATGGCAAGGAACGGCAGCAGCTCCGGATGACGTGCCATCTCGAACTGCACGGTGAAATCGTCGGTGCGTTTGGCATCATCCGACGTCAGTCCGTCGACTTCAATGGTCTGTTCCTGCTTGGCAAGCTCTCCCTTGGCGACTCGATCGAACACCGATCCGGGTTCAAAAGCCGGTTTGAATACGCTGGTTTCGTCCGGTGTCGGCTCGCTCACAATCTGTGGCTGCTCCGTGTTATGCGGCCTGAAACGCTCGTCGTCGTCCCGTTGCGCCGCTTCTTCCGGTTGAATCGGATTGGTACCGGATTGTTCTGCAATTTCATTGCGCTGCTCGTGCGTTTTTTCCGCTTGTTGTTCAGGCATGTCGCTGCTATCCGGCAATGCCACGATAATCGGCTTGCTTGGTCTTGCGCTGAATAGTTTGCTCACGGGAATCGTGTCGTGTTCGACGTCGTTGCCTGCGATGACTTGCGTCCGCGATTGGGATTCGGGCAGCATAACCGGCTTTTCCTTTTCGGCGGCGTTCTTCTTGGCCCCTTCTTCCGCCGCCTGCTGTTCCGCCACGGCATCTGCCTCGGCTGCGGCGTCGGCGAAGAGGTCACGTGGCGCGTTATCCACGACGTCGTTATGCTGCACCAGCGAAACGGATGGGAGATCCCCATAATCCGGCTCGTTGGATCGAACTGGCGCGAAAGACTGACGTTCGGAGCGTTGCATGAGATTCACACGATTGGCGACGTTGCGCGCGTTGAACAATGCGGTCGGCTCTCCGGCACGCAGATTGAGAATGTCGTCGACCGACATATCGGCGGCGTCGGGCTCCTGCGACGCCTCATCGGACACTGCATAGGAGAACAGATTAGATACCGGAGCTGACGCGGTACTCTCGGATTCGGGCATGGCGCTCACGCTGTCACGTTCAAAAGTGACGCGTACGTCGCCGAATTGCAAGGTCATTGGCGTGGATGGCAGTTTGAAATCCTCATCCGCGGGCAGACGCATCAATTGGCCGTTGTCGGCCACTACAAACGAACCATTGGTCGACTTGAGATCACGTACGGAAGCGTTGCCCTGCGCGTCGACTGAAACAATGGCATGCCGTTTCGACATGGATTTGTTCGTATCCATAATGTCAAGGCGCGCGAATCCGTCATCCGCCAGAGGACGTAACGGCTTGCGGCCGATTTCCACGCTTTCGCCGCTGCCCAGCTTCTTCAGTTCGGTTCCATCAACCTTGACGGTCCACTGCTGTGCCGTTCGTTGATCTTCGCTCACCGTTGTCGGCCTTCCTTTCACACATACCACTACTTGTCATTGTGTCATGCCTTGCCACGTATTTCAGGATTATGACGCGATTAATTGACAACTTTCGCCTAATTCCCCCATTGTATGGCACGATATGGAAGCATTCATGCCTAAATCGGATTTTTATTGGATCGTCAGCGAAAGAAAATCCCGTAATATGCGGAAAACCCCGCCGCCTTGTGGCGAACGGGGTTTCCACTCAAGATTGTGATATGCGGCTTCAAGCCGCGCGAATCACTTGAGCTCGACGGTAGCGCCGGCTTCTTCGAGCTGGGACTTAGCCTTCTCAGCGTCTTCCTTCTTGGCCTTCTCCAGGACAGCCTTCGGAGCGCCGTCGACCAGAGCCTTGGCCTCAGCCAGACCCAGGGAGGTGATAGCGCGGACGGCCTTGATGACCTGGATCTTCTTGTCGCCAACGGCGGAGAGGATGACGTCGAACTCGTCCTTCTCTTCCTCAGCCGGAGCAGCAGCGCCCGGAGCGGCAACGGCGACAGCAGCCGGAGCGGCAGCCTCGACGTCGAACTTCTCTTCGAAAGCCTTGACGAACTCGGAGAGCTCAACCAGGGTCATCTCACCGAAAGCTTCGAGCAGCTCATCGTTGGTGTACTTAGCCATAATGGCTTCCTTTCATTCTTGGCGACGGTTTGATTGAAGAGGTGACCGTCACCTAAACAATTATTTTTTCTTTTTATGGTCACTATCATTCACGCGGCTAACCGCAATGAAATCAGGCAGCCTTTTCCTGCTTCTCGCGGAGCGCATCGATCGTACGCACGGCCTTGGTCGGCAGAGCGTTGAACAGGTACGCGGCCTTGGACATCGTAGCCTTGATGTCGCCGGCGAACTCGGCGAGCAGCTGCGGGCGAGACTTGAGGTCTGCCAGCTTCTTGGCGCCTTCAGCATCGTAGACGGTGCCATCAGCGAAGCCGCCCTTGATGATCAGTGCCTTGTTGGTCTTGGCGAAGTCACGCAGGGTCTTCGCAGCTTCGATGAAGTCACCCTTCACGAAGGTCACAGCGGTCGGGCCGGCGAGAAGTTCATCAAGACCTTCGATGCCAGCTTCCTTGGCTGCAATGCGAACGAGCGTGTTCTTTGCCACAGTGTAGGAAGTATCGCGGCCTAGCTTTTCGCGCAGTTCAGAGATCTGCGGAACGGTAAGCCCGCGGTACTCGGTCAGGTAGATAGCGTCGGCGTCACGGAACTTGTCCGTAAGCTGAGCGACCACCGCTTCCTTTTCGGGCCTCTTCATGGCGTTCCTTCCTTAGTCAACCGTTGACTGTGAGATTCGGAACACCTCGCAGGGCAATAAAAAAAGCCCTGCACGCAGGCAGAGCAACATTCGACCGCTAAGCGGAAAGCCCTTGGTGGGCGTATGTTCTTCAACCTGCGCTGGCTTGGCGAACCAAACTTCGTGAGCGCTTGCACGCTCCAACCAACGGTCTGTGGTTTACAAGTGGGTAATTTACTGACCCGTTTGGACTAATCCAGACCGGCGTGTCGCGTCGCCGCAAAAGCAACCCCTTACCAATCGCACGAAATTTCCATGACTTACATAGGTGCTACGTTTGCTTTGTTCAGGGACGCATGTCCCAGGGCGAGTCGCGATTCTCGCCGGCGCACGCCACCATATGGCACGCGCCTACCAACCCAAGAAAGATGAGAAAAGAGAAAATGGAGAAATTCTTCCATCTCAAGGAGAACGGCACCACCGTCTCCACGGAGATCATGGCCGGCCTGACCACGTTCTTCGCCATGTCCTACATCATCATCGTCAACCCGCAGATCCTGTCTTCGACCGGTATGCCGTGGGGCGGCGTGTTCCTCGCCACCATCATCGCGGCCATCATTGGCACGCTCGTGATGGGCCTGTTCGCCAACGTTCCGTACGCGCAGGCCGCCGGCATGGGCCTCAACGCGTTCTTCACCTACACCGTGTGCTTCGGCCTCGGCTTCAAGTGGCAGGAAACCCTGTGCATGGTGTTCCTGTGCGGTTTGATCAACATCATCATCACCGTCACCAAGATTCGTAAGATGATCATCCAAGCCATTCCGGAAGTGCTGCAGAACGCCATCGGCGGCGGCATCGGCCTGTTCGTGGCCTACGTCGGCTTCCTCACGTCGGTTTCTTCACCTTCACCACCAAGTCCGCGGCCAAGAGCGGCGACACCGTGCAGGCCACCCCGGGTCTTGCCGTCATGAACAATCCGACCATCTGGCTGTTCATCATCGGCCTGGTGCTGGCCATCGTGCTCACCGTGCTCAAGGTGCGCGGCGGCATGCTGATCGCCATCGCCGTCACCGCGGTCGTCGGCATTCCGATGGGCCAGACCACCATGGCCAACTCCGTGTCCATCGCCGACACCTTCGCCCAGCTGCCGCAGACCTTCGGCGTGATCTTCACCAAGGATGGCTTCCCGGCGCTGTTCTCCGACGTGTCGAAGCTGCCGATCATCCTGCTGACCATCTTCGCGTTCTCCATGTCCGACACCTTCGACACCATCGGCACCTTCATCGGCACCGGCCGTCGTACCGGCATCTTCTCCGCCGAGGACGAGAAGGCTCTTGAGAACGGTTCCGGCTTCTCCTCCAAGATGGACAAGGCCCTGTTCGCCGACTCCATCGCCACCTCCATCGGCGCCATCTGCGGCACCTCGAACACCACCACCTACGTGGAGTCCTCCGCGGGTATCGCCGCCGGCGGCCGCACCGGCCTGACCTCCGTGGTCGTGGCGATCTGCTTCGCGCTGTCCGCCTTCCTCTCCCCGGTCATCTCCGCCGTGCCGTCCGCCGCGACCGCAGGCGTGCTGGTCGTGGTCGGCTGCATGATGGCTTCCTCCTTGAAGGAAATCGAGTGGGGCGACATCTCCGAAGCCATTCCGGCGTTCTTCGCGTCCGTGTTCATGGCGTTCAGCTACTCCATCTCCTACGGCATCGCCGGCGGCTTCATCACCTACTGCATCGTCAAGACCTGCAAGAAGCAGGCCAAGGACGTGCATCCGGTGATCTGGGTCGTGGCCGTGCTGTTCATTCTGGACTTCATCATCACCGCGGTGCTGTAACAGTCCTTTTCATACGGAAATGGGCGGTTCCTTCAGTGGAATCGCCCTTTTTTTATCGACTTTCGCGTCTTTTTTTATCGGTCCGCATCAGATGGCTTGGGAGAACGCGTCGACGAGCGCGGCCATCCAGTCCGTCAGGGAATCGTACTGCTCCGGCATCTGCTCGGTCAGCTCCACGATTGGAATATTGGACGATTTGGCGGCGGTGACGATCTTGCCGGTCAGCTCGGTCTCCTCCTGAATGTTGACCACCAGCAGGCCGACTTTGCCGGCTTCCAGCATGTCGGTGAACTGTTTGATGTCGGTCGGCGTTGGCTCGCTTTCGTTGGCCGTGGCACGCGTGTAGCCGGTCGGCGTCGCGTCTTTGAGGCCCAGGTCCCCGGCCAGATATTCGGCGACCGATTCCGTGGCGGCATAGGCTTCGCCATCCGCCTTGCGTTTGGTCTCCGTGATTTTTCGGGCGATCTCGTCTTCCTTGGAACGCCATTGCTGGTTCAGCTTGTCGAAATCGGCCTTGCCGTCGGGCCTTGTGCCCTCGTATGCCCTGGTGATGGCCTGTGCGACCGCTTTGCGCACCGCCGCCGAGAACCAGACGTGCGGGTTGCCGCCATCCTTGACGCCACCGATCTCCGCCGCGTTGATGACTTGCGATTTGGCGGATTGCGCGGCTTTGACGGCCCATGAGTCGTACCCGGCGCCGTTGACGATGACGATTCGCGCCTTCTGCAGTTTGGCGATGTCGGACGTGGTCGGCTCATAGTCGTGCGCGTCCACGTTGGTGGAGTTGATGATGCTGGTCACCCGCACGCCGCTTCCGCCGAGCTGCTCGGCGAGGGTGCCCCATTGGTTGATGGAGGAGACGACGGAAATCGCGCCATGCGCGGAACCGGCACCGTTCTGCGACGTTCCGCAGGCAGACGCGGAAGTGAGAAGGCCGACGGAAGCGAGTACGGCAATCGCAATTCTTGCATAACGGTTCACGATGGTTCCTCCATTTTCATACGCTTCATGCTTCGGTGAATCCATCATAACCGTAACTGAGAATGATTCTCAACAGCGCGTGTCGCTTCCACAAGAAAAACAACAAACCAGACGCCGAGAGCAATCTCAACGTCGGGTTTGCGGGGAAAAGGAGCTGCCGATCAGCCAAAACGTACAATTACAGAGTTTCGCACAGCGAAGCGCTATTAACTGGCCAGCTGAAGCTGACTCGCACCAACCACCGGGTTGGCACTACGTTTTGGCGAATCGGCCTTATCGATCAGCCAAAGCGTCCGGAGACGTAACGTTCGGCTTCTTCGTTCTGGGGGTTGTTGAACATAGTGGTCGTGTCAGTGAAGTACTCGAGGTGACCCGGCTGGCCGACGGCCTCAGGTTGAAGAAGGCGGTGTAGTCGGCGATACGAGCGGCCTGCTGCATGTTGTGCGTCACGATCACGATGGTGTAGTCGTTCTTCAGCTCGTTGATCAGATCCTCGACAGCCAGCGTCGAAATCGGGTCAAGAGCGGAGCACGGCTCGTCCATCAGCAGCACCTGCGGGTGCACGGCCACGGCGCGGGCGATGCACAGACGCTGCTGCTGACCGCCGGAAAGGCCGATGCCCGGATTGTCAAGACGATCCTTGACCTCGTTCCACAGGTTGGCGCCACGCAAAGCCACTCAACCAGATCGTCCGCATCGGACTTCGAAATCTTGCGGTTGTTGAGCTTCACACCGGCGAGCACGTTCTCGCGAATGGACATGGTCGGGAACGGGTTCGGACGCTGGAACACCATGCCGACGTCACGACGGACGGCGACCGGATCCACATCCTTGTCGTACAGGTTCTTGCCTTCCAGCAGCACCTCGCCTTCGCAGTGGGCGCCCGGAATGATCTCGTGCATGCGATCGAGGGTGCGCAGCACGGTGGACTTGCCACAGCCGGAAGGTCCGATGAACGCGGTGACCTTGTTGGCTTCGATGTTGATGTTCACGTCTTCCACGGCCAGGAAGTCGCCGTAGAAGATGTTCAGATGGTTGACATCAATACGTTGTCCCATTTGTTTTCCTTATTGTTCTTATGTTTTCGACTATTCGACCGCGCTCAGCGTTCCGACTTGACGGCGAAGACCTTCGCCACGAGACGGCCGATGAGATTGAGGATGAGCACGATGAGAATCAGCACAAGGGCTGCGGCCCAGGCGCGTTCCATCGGGATGGTGGTGACGCAGGCCGCGGAAGCGTTGGCCGGGCAGTTCGCGTTGAGCTTGGAATACTCCTGGTAGACGTACACCGGAAGCGTGGTCATCTGGCCGGAGAAGAGGTTGACGTTCGTGGAGGCGATATAGCCTGCGGTCATCAGCAACGGAGCGGTCTCACCAATCACACGGGCAACGGCGAGAATCGCACCCGAAACGATGCCCGGCAGGGCGGTGCGCAGCACGATCTTCGTGATCGTGCGCTGCTTCGTGACGCCCAGGGCGTACGAGGCCTCGCGCAAATCGTGCGGCACGATCTTGAGCATTTCCTCGGACGACTTGACCACGGTCGGCAGCATCAGCAGGGAAAGTGCGACGGAGCCTTCGAAACCGTTGATGGTGCCGGGGCCGATCAGAATCGTGAACATCGAGAAGGCGAACAGGCCTGCGACGATGGACGGGATGCCGCTCATCACGTCGACCAGCAGGGTGATGACCTGTGCCAGCTTGCCACGGTTGGAATATTCCACCAGGTACACGGCGCACATCAGGCCGATCGGGATGGAGATGAGCATGGCGCCGAAGGTGATTTCCAGCGTGCCGATGATGGCGTGCAGGATGCCGCCGTAGCCGCCGGACGGGGTCGGGTTGCCGCCGACCACGCCGGTCATGTTGTAGCTCAGGAAGTTGAGGTTCAGCCTCTTGACGCCGTTGATGATGGTGGTGAGCAGCACCGAGAACAGCGGGATCAACGCCACGATGAACGCGCACGAGATGAGCGCCTTCATGGCGAAGTCCTTGCGCTTGCGCGCTGAGGTGAAGGAACGGGTCGGCTTGAACTTGTCGAAGTCGATGACGGGAGCGCCGTCCATCGGCGAAGCGTCGTTATTTGCGGCGGTCATCACACACTCGCTTTCTCGGTGAGCTTACGAGCGATGAAGTTCACCACGAAGGTAATCAGGAACAGGACCAGGCCGGTGCCGATCAGCACGGAAACACCCAGATCGTTGGCTTCCGGATACTGCGCGGCGATGTTCGCGGCGATGGTCTGGTTCTGCGAGGCCTGCAGCAGCTTGACGGAGTAGTTGAGGCCCGGGGACAGGATCATGAGCACGGCCATCGTCTCGCCGAGCGCACGACCGAGGCCGAGCATGGAGGCGGACACGACGCCGGACTTGCCGAACGGCAGGACCGCGAGCTTGACCATTTCCCACTTCGTGCGCCGAGGGCCAGAGCCGCCTCTTCCTGAGGCGAGGGGTCTGCAGGAAGATGTCGCGGGACATGGAGGTGATGATCGGCAGGATCATGACGGCCAGCACCACGGACACGGTGGCCACGGTACGGGAGGGATTGGCGGCGGGACCGGCGAAAATCGGAATCCAGCCAAGGTATTTGGCCACCCAATTCCAGAACGGGTAGATGGCGGGCACCAGCACCAGACCGCCCCACAGACCGTAGATAACGGACGGGATTGCGGCGAGCAGATCGACCACATAGCTCAGGGCGGTGGCGAGCTTCTTCGGCGCGTAATGCGAGATGAACAGTGCGATGCCGACCGACACGAAGAAGGAAATCAGCAGTGCCAGGGCGGAAATCAGCACGGTACCGAACAGCAGCGGTCCGACGTAGCCCCAGAAGCTGGAAGCCTTGCCGCCGGTGAAGTTGCTGATGGTCGCGCTGTTGGCCTTCTGGTCACCGCCGATCAACGGCCACGCGCGGAACAGCAGGAACAGCGCGACCGCGGCGAGCACGACGAGGATCAGGATGCCGCAGGCGTAGGCCACGCCCTTGAACACCTTATCCGCGTTCTTGCCGCTCACCGGCTGCTGTGCCGTTTTGCTTTGCGAACTCACGGGTTCTCCTTTTGGTTTGCTTGCGATTGCTTTCGATTTTTCTGGTTTTGCGTATCGTCCGTAGGTATCGTTTCAGGCCGCAGCCGTTTTTTACGCGGCTGCGGCCTGAAACCTACGGTCAGTCACCGATCACCGAAAGCGATCGCCCCACTGTGATGGGCTCACTTGGTTTTGATGGCGTCGATGGACTTGACGACCTTCTGACGCAGGGTGTTGGACATCGGAGCGGAGCCGGCTGCGGAAGCGGCGGTCTGCTGCCTTCGTCGCTGGTCACGTAGGTGAGCCAGGACTTGACGAACTTGGCGGTGTTGGCGTCCTTGTATGCCGGGCAGGCGACGTCGTAGGAGCCAGCACGATCGGGTAGGCGCCCTTCTCGGTGGTGTTGTGGTCGAGCTTGACGACCACGCGGTTGTCACCCTTGGCGGAATCGTCGAGCGGGGAGGCGTCCACGACCTTGGCGGCGGCTTCAGCGGAGAACGGGACGTAATCGTCGCCGACCTTCACGGCCACGGTGCCCAGATCGCCGGCCTGGGAGGCATCGGCGTAACCGATGGTGCCGTCAGCCTGCTGCACGGTGGAGATCACGCCGGAAGTGCCCTTGGCGCCCTGGCCGACCTCGTTCGGCCAGTTCTCGCCGAGGTCGTAGCTCCATGCGTCGCCAGCGGCGTCCTTGACGTAGCTCAGGAAGTTCTTGGTGGTGCCGGACTTGTCGGAACGGTGCACCACGGTGATGTCGAGGTCAGGCAGATCGACCTTCGGGTTCTGCTTCTTGATGGCGTCATCGTTCCACTTGGTGATCTTGCCGTCGAAGATCTTGGCGATGGTCTCGGCGTCCATGTTCAGGGTCTTGCCCTTGCCGGACACGCCCTGCAGGTTGAAGACGACGGCGATCGGGGAAATGTAGACCGGGATGTCGAAGGCGGTGCCGGAAGCGCACACGCTCTTGGACTGCTCGACCTCGTTATCGGCGAGGGAGGCGTCAGAGCCGGCCCATGCGGTTGCACCGGTCAGGAAGGTGGACACGCCAGCGCCGGAACCGGACGGATTGTAAGCGACCTTGGCGTCCGGGTTGGTGCCCTGGAAGCCGGCGATCCAAGCTTCGACGGCGGCCTGCTGGGAAGAAGCGCCAGCGCCGGAGAAGTTGCCGGAAACGGTTTCGGTCTTGGTATCGGACTTGGCCGAAGAATCGGTGGAAGCGGTGGTGTTGTCACCGCAAGCCGCGACGGAAGCCAGCATCACAATGCCGGACACAGCGGCGATGGAGCGTACGAGAATGGAGTTACGCATTATTCTTTTCCCTCTGTCAACGTTCAGATGGCGTGTGTTTCTGATTTTTCGATTTTCTGTTGTCGCCATCGTTCTTCATGACAATCTCCAGCCTATTGGGCGTTTCACTTGCCCCAAACCAAAAACGGTGAACGGAAGATGAACAGTCTACGACACCTTCGCCGTTCGACGTTCCTTCCGTTCACCGTTCTTTGCAAGCACGATGCGAATGCGCGCTATACCAAGCCTTTCATCATCATTCGCTTGGCGTATCGATCTTGTATCCGAGGCCGCGCACGGTGGTCAGATACTTGGGATGTCCCGGGTCCTCCTCGATTTTGGCGCGCACGCGCTTGACATGCACGTCCAGCGTCTTGGTGTCGCCGACATAGTCGGAGCCCCAGATGCGGTCGATCAGCTGGTGGCGGGTCATCACGCGGCCCTTGTTCTGCATGAGGTATTCCAGCAGTTCGAATTCCTTCAGCGGGAAGAACACGTTCTCGCCGCGGACCGTCACCTCATGCTGGCCGATTCTCATGGAAATGTCACCGCATACGAGCGGAATATCGTCGTCGGCGGCTTCTCCGGATTCGGCGACCATCTGGTTGCGGCGCAGCACCGCGCGGATGCGTGCCAGCAGCTCACGGAAGGAATACGGTTTGGTGATGTAGTCGTCCGCGCCGATTTCAAGGCCGACGACCTTGTCGATTTCCGCGCTTTTCGCGGTCAGCATGATGATCGGCACACGGCTTTGCTCGCGGATCCGACGGCACAGCGCGGTGCCGTCAAGACCGGGCAGCATCAGATCGAGCAGCACCAGATCGATACCACCCTTGGTGAACAGTTCCAATCCTTCTTCACCGGTGGCCGCGGCGGACACGTCGTACCCTTCACGGGTGAGCTGGTAGACCAGCGGCTCACGGTACGACTCTTCGTCCTCGACGATCAGAATTCGCGTCATCAGTGGTTCTCCTCATTCTCTGTTGTGGTGGAGTGGCCGGACTGTTTCTTTTCACGGGTGTTATCATTCGCCGAATCCGCCGGATGGTCGGGTTCCACAGCGCCCGAAGCCTGCGGCATCGTGATGGTGAAGGTGGATCCCTCCCCCTCGCGCGACCATACGGAGATGGTGCCGCCGCAATCCTCGACGCAATGCTTGGTGATGGCCAATCCCAGGCCGGTGCCGCCGGTTTCCCGGGAGCGCGCCGGATCGACGCGGTAGAATCGCTCGAAAATTCTGCTGAGCGACGCCGCGGGGATGCCGATGCCCTGGTCCACGACGCGAATCGCCACCTTACCGGATTCGATGCCGATGCCGACGGCCACCGTGGTATGTTCCGGCGAATAGTTGATGGCGTTCTCCACCAGGTTCTTCACCGCAGTTTTGATGGTCTCATGGTCAGCGACCACGAACACGTCCAGGTTCTGTTCGGCTTCCTTGGCCAGTTCCTCGGCGTTCGCATGCACCAGCACCTGCCGGCCGTTCACGGACAGGACCAGGCTGATGTGCTTCGATTCGGCCTTGACCTGGTTTTCGGCGAGCGCCTCGCGTGCCACGGACAGCACGGACAGCCGTTCCGCGTTGAGCATCGCTGCCGCGCTTTGCGCTTTCTGCAGGTCGATCAGACGGTGGACCAGTTCCGTCAATCGTTCGGATTCCTTGGAGATTCGGCCGGAGAAGTATTTCACCGCGTCCGGATCGTCGGCCGCGTCGCCGATCGTTTCGGCGAGCAGAGAAATCGCGCCTGCCGGGGTTTTCAGTTCGTGCGAGACGTTGGTGACGAAATCGCGCCGCATGATTTCGAAACGGCGTTGCTCGCTCATGTCGGAAATGAAAATCGCAAATAGGTTGTCGGCAATCTGTCCGACGCGCACGTGCAGGTAGAGCGTGTCTTCGGGCAGCGGCTTGCCGGCTTCGACGCCTTTGCCGTTCGTGTTCACCACGCCCGTTCGAGTGCGGCCGTGCAGGGGGATGGTCAGTTCGCGTTCGCGCACCACGCTGTCTGTGGAGACCAGTTTCACGATGTCGCGGATTTCCGCGAGCGCCATCGCCTGGTCGTGGATGATGCCGAAGCGCCGCGCGGCCGGGGATGCGTATTGGACCGTGGCCAGCGAGTCTACGACCACCAAAGCTTCGGGCATGACGGCCACCAGCTGGCGTTCCGTGGACTGCACGGGAACGCGGGGGCCGAACAGGGACGCGTTCTTCGCAGCTCCGAACAGGCTCGGATCATTGGGGTCGACGCCGTCCTGCACATCCTGGAAGCCTCGTCTGCGGCCAAGCAGGAACGCCACGACGAACACGACCACGACCACGACCACCAATGCCGCAACCACCGACGGCGTTGCCAGCATCTGCTCCAACGTCATGCGTTCACCTTCCGATAATCCTCAGTTCTTCCTTAAGACTAGCGGCTTCGGAGAGGCTTTCGCGTATGCAATTCTCTCACGCCACCGGAAGTTTTCCTGCCGTTCATCTTCCGAAACGCAGCATATCGGAATATGAGACGTCCCGTTTGCCGATATGACGATGCATGATGACGGGTCATGCGGCAAACGGGATGTGGAAACGGCTTTTCGCAACGTTAGGCGTTTCGCAACGCCACATGAACGCTACATGCGTTTGGCGATGTTCACCGTCAGTTTCGCGGCGGTGTCCGCGTATTCGGAAATGTCGAACGTTTTGAAATCCTCGTAGTCGGTGTCCGCGTTGTCGCTCAGCGCGCGAATCACCAATGCGGGAACGTCGTTGCGGGCGGCGACATGCGCGACGGCGGCGCCTTCCATTTCCACCGCGTCCGCGCCGGTCTCACGGATCACCTGCTCGACCTTCTGCGGATCATCGACGAAATAGTTGCCGGTGGCGATGATGCCGACGATATGGTGAATGTTCAAGTCGTTCAGCGCCTGGTCGGCCAGTTCGAGCAGACGGTCGTCGCTATGGTATTCCTCGATGGGCCGGTCGGCGGTGCCGGGCTTGAACTGGCCCACCAATCGCATGTCGGTGTCGAGATAGCGCAGGGTGCCGCCGAGCACCACGTCGTTGATGTGCAGATTCGTGTTGAGATTGCCCGCGATGCCGGAGAAGATCACGGCGTCCGGCTGGTCAGCGTCGATCAGATGCTGCGTGGTGGCGGCGATGTTGACGGTGCCCATGCCGCCGACGGTCGCGGCGACGTTGACGGCGGTGCCCTTGTTGGTTTCGAGGGTGCCGCGCACCACCTTGACGCCGGCTTCCTCGGTGACGGTGACGTTGCTCAGTGCCGTTGCGATATTGGCGACTTCCTCATCCATGGCGCCGATGATGGCGATTGCGGTCATTGCACCCTCCTGTCTTACGTGCTGTCTTGAGTGTTGTTTTACGCGATTGCGATTCGCGTTTCCCGAATTTTCTGCAATCGCGCGGATAGTGAATCGAATCGGTCACTTCCAGCGGCGCGCGGCCACCGCATGGGCAAGCTCGCGTAACAGCTGTTCCGTGGTGTTCCAGCTCAGACATTTGTCGGTGATGGACTTGCCGTAGACGAGCTGGTCGATCGGCGCGGCCTTCTGGTTGCCGCCTTCGATGAAGCTTTCCATCATGATGCCGGTGATGCCCTGCTCGCCTTTGGCGATACGGCCCGCGATGTCACGCACCACCTGCGCCTGACGATGCTCGTCCTTGCCGGAGTTGCCATGCGAGCAGTCGACGATCAGCCATGTGCCGCAGCGGAATCGGCCGGCATTTCGGCGCGGATGGTGTCCATGGCCTTGGCCACCGAAGCGGCATCGTAATTCGGACCATGCGAGGAACCACGCAACACCACATGGCAGTCGGGATTGCCGAGCGTTTTGACCACGGCGGCGCGGCCGAGATGGTCGATGCCGAAGAACGTGTGCTGTTGTGCGGAAGCGAAGCAGGAATCGGCCGGAGCTTGATGGAACCGTCCGTGGCGTTCTTGAAGCCGATCGGCATGGACAGGCCGGACGCCAACTGCCGGTGCACCTGGCTTTCCGTATTGCGCGCGCCGATCGCACCCCAGCTAATCGCATCGGAAATATACTGCGGACTGGTCGGCTCCAAAAACTCCGTGGCCGCCGCCAAACCCTCGTCAAGCACGCCAAGCAGCGTGCGGCGGGCCAACAGCAAGCCCTTCCTGATATTGCAGCTGCCGTCGATATCCGGATCGTTGATCAGACCCTTCCAACCGACCGTGGTGCGCGGCTTCTCGAAATACACGCGCATGACGATCAGCAGCTCGCCATCCAACTCGCTTTTCAACGCGGACAGGCGACGCGCGTAATCGAGCGCGGCCTTCGGATCGTGAACGGAACACGGACCGACAACCACCAGCAGGCGATCGTCCTGACCGTACAGGCAGGCACGAATCTCATCACGCGAATAGGCGACGATCTCCTGCGCCTGCTCGCTCAACGGCAGGTCGCCCAGCACCTGCGCCGGCGTGGGCAACACTTCGAATTCCAGCACGCGGCGGTTCACGATGCGGCTGATGCCCACCTGGTCCTCCCAGCGCGGCACGTCGGTCTCCACCAGCGGATTCTTGCCCTCATCCATGGCCTGCCTAATGGCACGTAAATCCTCAGGCGTGTTCAGCTGCTGCATGATCTCGCTCTCCTTGTCGCTTTCTTTCCCAAGGATAGCAACGATGGTGCAGAAACATCAGCCAAGCTTGCGACGCGCGTCGACCGCGTCGGCAAGCGTGTGCAGCAGCTGCTCGGTACGATCCCACGGCACGCATGCGTCGGTGATCGACTTGCCGTATTCCAGCTGGTCGAGCGGCGCGGGCTTCTGATTGCCCGCCTTGAGGAAGCTTTCCATCATGATGCCGAGAATGCCCTGTTCGCCGCCCGCGACGCGTGCGGCGATTTCTTCGACCACTTCGGCCTCGCGCACCTCGTTCTTGCCGCAGTTGCCGTGCGCGGCATCGATGATCAGACCATGCTCGCTTGGTCCGGAAGCCTTGGAAGCCTTGAGATCCGCCAACGCTTGGGCCACGGAAGCGGCATCGTAGTTCGGACCATGCGAGGAACCACGCAGCACCAGATGGCAGTCGGGATTGCCCTTGGTCTCCGCGGAAATCACACGACCATCCAGATTGATGGAGAGGAAATGATGCTCGAAAGCGGCCGCGAAACACGAATCGGCCGCCGGCTTGATGGAACCATCCGTAGCGTTCTTGAAACCGATCGGCATGGACATGCCGGACGCCAGCTCGCGGTGCACCTGGCTTTCCGTATTACGCGCGCCAATAGCGCCCCAGCTGATCAGATCGCAAATATACTGCGGGGTAATCGGATCAAGCCATTCCGTAGCGGCGGGCAAGCCGAGCCCCAGCACGTCGGTAAGCACCTTGCGAGCCATGAACATGCCCTTGCGAATATTGAACTGGCCGTCAAGATCAGGATCGTTGATCAGACCCTTCCAACCGATCGTGGTGCGCGGCTTCTCGAAATACACGCGCATGACGATGACCAGACGATCATCAAGCTCCTTCTTGACGGCGGCAAGCCTCTCCGCATACTCGTGCGCAGCCTTCGGATCATGAATCGAACACGGGCCGACGATGGCCAGCAGACGATCGTCACGGCCATGCAGCACGTCACGAATCTCCTGACGGGACTTCAACACCAGATCGCTCATCTCGTTCGTGAGCGGAAGTTCCTTAAGAAAATATCGGGGAGCGGGAATCGGGTCAAGCTGACGAATATTGACATCCACGGTCTCCGGAAACACGGCGCGCTCATCCAACAGCTGTGCATCCTTCGAACTATCCGGACCGCGAAGACCTGCCATCGCTTCTGTTCCTCCCCTGCATCATTATGCTTGCGTAGCGCGATAGCGCCACCGTCGTTACCTTAACGGATGGGGACGGAATATGGGGATGGGCGACTGCATGGTGGAATGGGTGGGGGTGACGTGGGACGAAGAAAGCGATATAGGAAAGACCCAACGCGGACGGAGAGTCCGGGTTGGGTCTTTTTTGGGGGAAACGTGCGTCATGGGGCCTGCCGGGCTGAGGCGATGAGGCCTGCAGCCTCGAAAAACGCCTGTCGGCGTTTTCCCTCGCGGCGGAAGCCACCGGGCTTCCGCTATTCGCTCGGCGCGTATTGGCCAGCGCGCGCTCCGCGCGCTATTTGGCCAATGCGCCTTCGGCCCTGCAATTACGGACCACGCTCCGCGTGGACTCAATACTACCTTCGCCGTGCCTTCGGCCTGACGGCCTCAGCCGCGCCTACAAACAGTCCACAGGACTGTTTGCTTAACGGCGCGTCGGCTCAGGGAGCGCTGGCCTTAGGCCAGCGCTCCCATCGGATCCCACGCGGGGAGCATGGTGGCGGGTTCTTCTAGGGCCTTGAGGTATTCAGCGGGAAGGAGGGCCTTGGGGACGGCGACCTCGTAGACGTATTCGGTGAACCAGTCGTCGCTCATGGTGAAGTAGCCCTTGTCGGCGATCTTGTCTCCCCACGAGTTCTCCACACGCCAACGGCGGGTGGTGTGGCCATCCTCGTCCACATCCACACCGACGAACGCCATCGCGTGATTCATCGCGGAATCGCCGAAACGGACACGCTGTTCCTTGTCCAGATCGAAATCGACGCCATACACGCGGCCATACTCGAACAGGTCGGTGGCCCACGCGCCGTTCTCACGGTCCATCATCGGATGCAATCAGCGCCGAACCATACCGGAATGCCCTGTTCCTGAAGAATCTGACGCACGCAGTCCTTCATGAACTGGTTCGGCACGTTGAGGTACTCGGTCGGGTCTCCCCCGGCCACGTTGCCCAAATGCTCGATGCCGATCTTCTTGCCCTTGACGTGCTCCTGACGCGGATCGTCCACCAGGCAGACATAGCTTTCCAAATCGGCGGAACCCACATATTTCTTCCAGAACTCGACAGGCGTGATCTCGCCATCGCGGTGGAACTTGCCATCCTTGTCGGTCCACTCCCAATCGAAGCTCTTCGGCGGCTCGCCCAAGTGAATCGTCAGAATACGATGACCGGCGGCGACCGCATCGGCGATGATCGCATCAATCGCGGACGGATCAGCGTACATATGCGCAACCGCGGTGTGCAGCATGCGGCGCAGCTGCACGTTCATCTCACCGGTGTTCTTGGAGGATTCAGTCTCCGGGAACAGGTCCTTCGGCACCGCGCCATACTTCTTGTACACGTTCATGGCCATGGTCCACTGGCCGCCGTCGCCCATCACGTCGGACAGCAGATGCTGCATCAGACGCGAATCGGCAGGCTCGCCGGCACGCACCAGCTTGGCCACGTCCTTCAGGAAGTAGTTGACGCGTTCGAGCTTGTCGTAGTACATGGCGTAGTTCTGGGAGAACTCGAACTCCTTGAGACCCATGTTCTGCTTGGCCACGAAACGGGCCACGTTCAGCGAGCTGAACAGCCAGCAACGGCCGGAACGGTCCTGATGGGTGACGGTGCCGTTGTCCACGACGGTGGAGAAACGACGCTGCATCAGACGGGCGCGATCGTAGTTGCGCGCCACCTTGTCGATGCCGGCCGCCGTGACGGCGTTCATGGCCATGCGATTGTGCTCGCTTGCTTCGAAATCGTCGACGAGCTTGTTCAGTTCATCACCGCTCAATGGCGTGATGTCGGTCATTATCCATTCCCTTTCTATGGTTTCAGTTGTTCTGCGAAGCGTCTGCGGATTCGGCGTCGCCTTCCGGCTCGGTCTCGGCTGCGGAATCGTTCTCGACGGCATCCTGCGTGTCGGCGTCTGCCGGTGCGGCGGTCTCATCGTCGTGCTGCGCGTCGTCATCAGATTGCGCGTCGGAAGGCTCGCCTTCATCGACGGCGTTGACCACGGACAGGTCGTTCATGCCGAAACCGGAGAACGCGTTGGAGAACATGGCACGCAGTTCGCTGACGCGCTGCGTGATCTGGGCCTCACGGCTCTGCAGGTCGGCGATGCGCTGCTGCACGCCGTCCAGTTCCTTCTTCGCGGCCTCACGACGCTCGTTGATCTGCTCGTCGGCGTCTTCGGTGGCCTGCTTGAGGATGCTCGCCGCGTTCGCGTCCGCCTCGTCACGCTTGCTGGAAGCGTACGCCTCAGCCTCGTCACGGGTCTTCTGCGCGGAGGAAATCAACTCGCTGGCCTGCTTGTTGGCGGCCTCGCGACGCTCGTTCAGGTCGGTGAGCAGCTCATTGACCTTCTTCGTGGCCTCCTCCTGCTGGGCGGAGATGTCGGCGCGGATCTGCTCCACTTCGGCGTTGACCTGGCTGATGGTCTTGGTGCGGTGCACCTCCGCCTCGTCGGTGATCTCCTGGGCCTTCGCCTTGGCGGTGTCGGTGATTTCGGCGGCACGGCGCTGCGCGTCGGTCATCATCTTGGACACCTGCTCGCGCACGTCCGCCAGCTTCTTGTTGGCTTCGGCAAGCGCGGATTCGATCTGGTCGTTGGTCTCGCTCTTCAGGCGGGAGATCTCCTCATTGGCGTTCTTGCGCTGTTCGGCGATCTTGCTGGTCGCCTCGGTGCGCATGTCGGAAATCTCACGTTCCTGCGTGGCGCGTTCGGCGGCAAGACGCTTGCCGTGTTCCTCACGGGAGTTGGTCAGTTCCAGATCGACGGTCTGACGCTGCGCCACCACGGCCTTCTGGGCCTCGCTGCGCATCTGGTCGACCTCATGCTGGGCATTGGCCTCATGGCTTCGGATTCGTCCTTGGCGTCACCGAGCACCTTGGCCGCCTTGGCGTTGGCGTCGTCCATGATGCGCTTGGCGTCGATTTTGGCGTTGTTCAGCAGCGTTTCAGCCTGCAGCTGCACCGTGGCGCGGGCCGCGGAAGCGTCCTTCTTGGCTCGTTCAAGCAGCTCGGCGCTGGTCTGTTCCGCGCTGGCGAGCATCTGCTGGGCGTTGGCGCCCAGTGACGCGAAGGACTTCGGAGCGGCCTTCTTGTTCTTTTCCTCCTGCAGCTGCGCCTGCAGCTCAAGGATGGTCTGGTCGTCGGCCTTGACCTGCTCACGCAGACGGTTCACCGTCTCCTGAGCCGAAGCGAACGCCTCGTCGACTCGGTCCTTGTCGTACCCCCTCAACACGATTGGGAACTGCTCAACCATGCCCTTTTCCTTTCACGAATTCCCTACACTTTGCGCATCTGCCAGCGCGCACTCGTTCAGTACTCTATCTCAGTCAGCAGGCGGCACGCAGAACGAAATGCATTATTCTCACAGAGAGCACAGAAATCGTTCGAAAAAGTCTGTCGGGGGTATGGCGGTATGTCCGCGACCACGTGTCGAAACCGCATGACTCACATGTCGCAGAAAATCGTGCCGTAGAAAGCGGAGCCGTCCTCAGCCAAGCAGAATGTCGCTTGACGAGGGTTGCAGGAAGTATCGTACCGATTCACGCAGCACGTCATCGACCGCAGCGGTCTGCTGTTCGATCGACAGTCCACGTTCGTGCGGCCGACCGTTGACGATCGGCAGGCTGACGAACCCCGACAGAATGCGACGTTCCTGGCCCGCCGACCAGTTGAGCAGATGGTAGAACAGCGAATTGCATACGAACGTACCGGCGTCGGAACTCAACGCGGCGGGAATCTCGTGTTTGGCGAAATCGTGCAGTATCGACCGCAACGGCAGGCGCGTCCAGTACGCGGCCGGACCTTCCGGGTCGATCGGGCGGCGGGGCGGAATCACGTTGTCGGCATCCGGCTTGGCTGCATCCATGAGATTTGTGGCGCATCGTTCCAGCAGAATGCCACGGGAGGTGCGCTTGAGCCCTGTGGCGATGACGATGTCCGGCTTGGCCTGTTCGATGGCTTCCAGCAGTGTGGGCCAGGCTTTGGCGAAGCTCACCGGAAGCGTGACGTTGGTGACGGTGACGGCGATGTCCTGCAGCAGTTCTTCGGAGATCGCCTGCGATTGCGCCGGATCGGCCCATTGCTTGGCTACCGCCGCCGGCACGAGCACGGCCGGATTGACGTCGATGCCTTCGTAGGGCGTGAAACCGGAGATGACGATGTTGATCTGCTGCATGGTTTCCAGTGTACGTGGTGAATGTGTTGAACGTTAAGTCTGCCGACACGTCGACGGACTTAACGTTCGATGAAAATCAACGGCTGTGCATCTGGGAGAACGCTTCGGCGAACACGGCGTGCATGCGCGCTTGGCTTCCTCCTTGGCGTGTTCGGGGTCGGAGGCTGCGGGCGATGCCTTCGGCGATCGGCATGTCGGATGGCGTGGTGATTTTGAGGTTCGTTTCGGAACCGTCCACGATGGCGACCGGCTCGTCGGGCAGGTAGTCCACCACCACGCGCGTGTCGTCGGTCGGATGGAAGTCGGGGTCGGCGGCGGCCAGTTCGTAGGCTTTGACGATGGTACCGAAACGGAACGCCTGCGGGGTCTGCGCGCGGAAGGTGTTCGGACGTTCCGGCACGGATTTGACCACCTTGCGGTCGCCCAGATCCTCTGTGAGCAGAATCGTGTCGGTGGAGGCGTAGGCCACGGTGGCGGCATTGAACTGGTCCAGGCTGTCGATGCAGCCGTCGATGGACCGCTCCTCGACGAACGGACGCACGCCGTCGTGGATGAGGATTTTCGCGCGGAGGGAATGCCGGCCTGTTTGAGCAGGTCCAAGGCGGCGAGCGTGCTGTCCACGCGTTCGGCGCCGCCGGGAACGATGGCCCGCACTTTGGCGTAGCCGGCTTCGTCGATAAGCTCGTTCACCGTCTCTTCGACACGTTCGTTGACCACCACGATGATGTCGCTGATGCGGTCGTTGTTTTCGAATGCCTCGATGCTCCAGCAGACGATTGGCTTGCCACCCACCGACACCAGCTGCTTGGGGTTGTTCTCGTCGAATCGGGTGCCGAATCCCGCTGCCAGCACCACGGCCACGACCGGCATCTTCTGTTCCTGCATCTGCTCTCCCTTACTCATATGCTCCACCGTAAAGCCGCGGCCGCATGTCACCCCGTTCCGCGGCGGGTTCTGCACGCAATCCGCAACAGTGGCCACGCGAATCACTCGAATCGCACGAATCGCGTGGCTTGTATGACTCGTATGGTGATTATTCGCGTACGATCAGCGCCAGCATGCGTCCTTCATGCTGTTTTTTGGCGAGCGACGCGCGGCGATGCGAGAACCACAACGGGTTTTCGAGCGTGCACAGGCTGCGGCGGATCTTGTTGAACCGTTCGGAAAGCTTCGGATCGCCTTCGCCATCGGCGGCGCAGATGCCGGCCAGTTCCTCGTCTTCGGACAGGTACTGCGTGGCCGCGTTGACGCGTGGACGGGATGAGACGATGTTGTCGGCCGGCACGCCCGCTTTGGCAAGCTCCTGCAGGGCGGCCGCGGCGATGTCGATGCCCGGCTGGCCAAATCGGCTCAACGTGAAGGTTCCCGGGAACTGCGCATCGAATTCGTCGGCGATGTCGCCACCGACCTCGTAGCAGTCGCCGCAGATGCAGGGGCCGAGCGTGGCGACGATACGTTCCGGCTGGGCGCCCTTGGACACCATCTTCTCGATGGTCGCGCCGATCACGCCTTTCTGCAGACCGCGACGGCCGCAGTGCGCTGCGCCGATCACGCCGGCTTCGGGATCGGCCATGAGCACCGGCAGGCAGTCGGCGGCGAACATGCCGAGCGCCACGTTCTTCCGGGACGTCACTTGGCCGTCGGCTTCGATGACGGTCGGCTCACCGTCATTCCCCGTCGCGTTGTTTTCGCCGTCCGTCTCGTCTTCCGGCTTCTTCGTGCCGGACACGTCGAATCCGAACGGCTGGTTGATGACGAATGATTCGTCCACGTCCACCGCGTCGCCGGAATGCACCTGGCTGATGAGGCTGATTTTCGCGCCGAGCACGTCGGCGAGCGCCTTGCGGTTGGCGAGCACGTGTTCCGGTTTGTCGCCGGATTTGCCGCCGAGGTTGAAGTGCGCGAAATCGCCTTCGCTGGTGCCGCCGAGTCGCGTGGTGTAGACGACTTTGATGCCGGGGGCCAGCATGATCGGAATGGTCACGGGAATCGGGTTGCCGTTTTGTCAGTGGGGTCGATGGCGTTGGAATCGAGGATCGCGTCATCGTATTGTGTGCTGCTCATGTCTTGTTTTTCCTTGGTTTTGCGATTGGAAGGCCTGCTTGCGATTGCCGTCTTCTATTCGGCTTTCAGCGTCGGCTTTTTCGTGCGCGAGCGGATGGCCGCGTTGACGGGCACCTCCTGTGGGCACGGCATGGAGAAGACGTGCGCGGGGTTGTTGATGGCTTCGACCCAGTGGCCGTCGGCGTCACGGAAACCGCCGGCAGGCACGGTGTAGGCGAAGGGGGCTGCGCCGGGCAGCACGAATTCGACTTCCTGGCCGGCTTCGATCTTGTTGCGGCTCATGATGGTCACACGTCCTCCGTCTTCCGGACTCCATGACAGCACTTCGCCGACGACGAGCCATGCGCGGAAGTATGCGGAACGGTCGGTGCTTTGCTGCACTTTGTGTTCCGGATAGTAGAAGCCGGTGGAGTAGTCGCGGTGCGCCACTTTGTCGGGCTCGTCGAGCAGCCAATCCGGCAGGGTGACATGCGGTGCCGGCCGTACACCGGCGTGATGCCAGCCTTCCGGCAGTATTTCGGCGGCGGTGTTCGACTTGCGTCGGGTGCTGCGTGCGTGGTAGCTCAGATTGTCCGGCTCGCCAATCGCGATATTGCCGGACGAAACGTTGCCAGCCGAAACGTTGCCGGACGGCACGCCCCCAACGGGAATGGCGTCGATGTCGGGCTTGCCTGCGAACGCGCCATCGGCGTTGGCCATGATCGCATCCTCGGTGTCCGGCTTGCCGTATTCCGGGTCACCGGGACGGATCACGCGGTCGCGGAACGGCTTCAGCACATTGCCGTCGGCATCTTCGAAGCCACGCTGGACCATGTATTCGTTGACGGCCGTCTTGTAGGCGTTCGTCATGGCGGCGATGTAGTAGGCGCTCTTGGAACGGCCTTCGATCTTGAGGCTCGTCGCGCCCGAATCGAGCAGATCGTCGATGTGGGCGAGCATGTTCATGTCCTGCGAATTGAACAGGTACGCGCCTTCCGCGGTCTGTTCGATCGGAAAATACCGACCGGGGCGTTTCTCTTCGACGATCGAATACTTCCAGCGGCACGGCTGCGCGCATTCGCCGTGGTTGCCGTCGCGGCCGGTCAGATAGTTGGAGAACAGGCAGCGTCCGGAGAAGGCCATGCACATCGCGCCGTGCACGAAGCATTCGATGTCGAGGTCGTCGGGGATGCGGGCGCGGATGTCGCGCACGGCCTGCAGGTCCATTTCGCGGGCCAGCACCACGCGGCGTGCGCCCAGTTCGTAGAACGCGTTGGCGGCCTGGTAGTTGGTGACGCCGGCCTGCGTGCTCACATGCAGTTCGAGGTTCGGAGCCACCTGCTTGGCCATGAGCATCACGCCGATGTCGGAGACGATCAGCGCGTCCACGCCGGTGTCCTTCAGCTTGCCGAGGTATTCGCGCATGGCTTCCACCTCGTTGTTGCGCGGCAGCACGTTGAAGGTGACGTACACGCGGGCCCCACGCTCGTGGGCGTAGCGTGCGCCTTCCTCGAAATCCTCGAGGCTCAGGTTTTTCGGCGCGCTGCGCATGCCGAACGCCTTGCCGCCGCAGTAGACGGCGTCCGCACCGTAATCGACCGCGGTTTTCAGTCCCCTCAAATTGCCTGCGGGGGCCAACACTTCTGGCTTGTTTCTTCTTTGCACGGATGTTCCTCTTACTCGTAAAAGACCATCAGATATTGTCGTAGATTCACGGGACAGGCAAAGCCCGTCCAGCCGTTACGCAAGCTCGGGCTACGCCAGGCGCTACGCCAGCTCGCGTGCGACGGCGGCGAGTACGTCCACTGCGTCGGCGAACTCTTCCGGCGTGGTGTAGGAGTAGCTCAGGCGCAGGGAGTTGTCGGCGGCGAAATCGTAGATGTCGCCGGGGTTGAGCAGCACGCCACGTTCGGCGGCCAGCTGGAACAGGCGGTTCATGCGTATCGGCCGGTCGAAGGTCATCCAAATGTAGAAGCCGCCGGACGGCACGTTCCAGTGGGCGAGCCCGTCCATTTTCTCCTGCAGCGTAACGAGCGCGCGGTCGCGGCGGTGCCGCAGCTCCCGTTTCAGGCCGGCCACGTATTCGTCGTACATGCCGTTCGTGAGGAATCGCGCGAACGTCCACTGGCTCAGCACGCTCGCACCGTAGTCCATCTGCATTTTCACGTCGGCGAGCCGCTGCACGATCGGTTCGGCGGCGACCAGCCATCCGATGCGCAAGCCGGGAGCCAGCGACTTGGACGCGCTGCCGAGCGTGATGACCATGCCGGTCTCATCGAGGGCCTTCAGCGACGGCAGCGGGGCATCATCCTCGAAATACAGGTCGCGGTAGGCGCCGTCCTCGATGATCGGCAGTCGGCTGTCCACGGAAAGCTCGACCAGTTCATGCCGGCGTTTGTCGCTCATGGTGACGCCTGTCGGATTGTGATTGGTCGGAATCGTGTACAGGATCGCATTGCCTTTGCGGTTGCGCGCGTTGAGCGGCGCCGGACGGCCGGCGTCAAGCTCCCCTTCCGCCAGCAGGCCGCGCAATGCCTGCACGTTGAGGCCGTCGTCGTCCATCGGCACGCCTTCCAGATGCATGCCGGCCGACTGGAACACCTGCAGCGACTTGATGTAGCTCGGCGATTCCGCGTATACGGTGGTGCCGGCCGGCAGCAGGCTCACCGAAATCATCTGCAGCGCCTGCAACGCGCCGGATGTGACCAGCACCTGGCTTGCCGTGCAGTCGACGCCGGTGGCGCGCATGTGCGCCGCGATGGCCTCGCGCAGTTCGGGCAGGCCTTCGGGCGGCGGGTAGCCGAGCGTTTCGATCTCGTCCGCCGCCTCGCCGAGCACCTGCCGCCACATGGCTTTCGGAAAGAGCCGCGGGTCGAGCTCGCCGGTGCCGATGCGCGTCATGTTCGGCGTGAACTCGTACCGGTTGATGGCTTGGATGGTGTCGTTGTTGGCTTTGAAGAAGCCGGAATCCACGTAATCGGCCCAGTCGGGCGCGCCCGGCAGCATCAGCGACCACGTGTTGCTGACGATTCGCGTGCCCGCTCCATGCTGCCCTTCGACGATGCCGTAGTCGGACAGCTCGTTGATGGCTGCGATGACGGTGGACCGGTTCACGCCGAACCATTCGGCGAGCGCGCGTTGCGACGGCAGACGCGAGCCAATCGGCCAGTTGCCGCTGTGCACCTGTTCGCACATGTATCCGACGATTTGTTCGGTGACGGGTTCGCCGGTGGTACGGTCCGGTTTCCAATCGATGTTCAGCGGCGCGATGCGTGCCATGACGCTCCTTCACATTGGTGGTGTCGGTATGGTTCGGCGTTTTCCGCGGTCGGCGCATCTGCTTTCTGACAGTGGACCGTCCTGCGATTGGCTGAGCCAAACCTCAGCTTTTGGCTGGTTGCCTATTGTAGCAACACCTATACAATATGACACTGGTTACGTTGTTTTTCGCAGATAGAGGTTTTTCCTGCGATTACAAAATGAGCGATTTGGTTGGTTTTGGCTGGGTTGATTACAACCAACCAAATATGTTTGGATGGATAAGAGGCGAGTATGGGATTCTTTTTCCAAGGGCTGACGTTGGGATTGGCGTATGTCGCGCCGATCGGTATGCAGAATCTGTTCGTCATCGATTCGGCGCTGACCAAGCCGCGCCGCCGCGCGCTGCTGACCGCGCTGATCGTGCTGTTTTTCGACGTGTCGTTGTCGCTGTCCTGCTTTTTCGGCATCGGCAGGCTGATGCAGGATTACGCATGGCTGAAGCTGGCCATTCTGGCGATCGGCGGCTTGGTGGTCATCCGTATCGGCGCGGGTCTGCTGTTTCCCGGCAAGGGTGGCGATGATGGCGCCGCGCAAACGCCGCAGTCGCGGACCTCGCAATCGCAGGGCTTTGCGCAACGCGTCACTTCGAAATTCGGCGGCGACAGCGAGCTGCTGCACACCATCGTCACCGCCGGTGTGGTGACGTGGTGCAATCCGCAGGCCATCATCGACGGCACGCTGATGCTCGGCGCGTTCAGCGCGACGCTTACCGTCGGTCAGTCCACGCCGTTCATCACCGGCGTGAAACCGCGTCGGCACTGTGGTTCTTCGGCATCACCCTGCTGGTGTCGCTGTTCAGCCACAGGTTCAGCCCGCGAATCGTCACCGCGATGAACCGCGTGTGTGGCGCGGTGGTGGTGCTGTACGGCGTCAAACTACTAGCTGATTTCGTGATGGCCGTGCTGTAATCCCCGATAGCCGTCCGGTTCCGCAAAACGTATGCCCGTCCGTGTTTTGCTGCCCGAGCTGAGTGGTTGGGTTAACAAAATGCGGACGGGCAGTGCTTTTTCAGCCGAGGAAGGCGAGCTCCTCGTCAGTGAGTTCGAGCTCGTCGGCCTTCAGGGAGTCGAGGATGGTTTCGGGACGGTGCGCGCCCGGAATCACGAACATGTGGTCGCCCTTGGCCAGCTCCCAAGCCAGCACCACGCGCTGGTAGCTCACGCCATGCTTGGCGGCCACTTCGCGGAACGGGTCGAACAGATGCTCGTCGTACGGGTGGCGGTAGCCGCCGAGCGGACTCCAGCACACGAAGGCGAGACCTTCCTTCGCGCAGTATTCCAACGTGTCCTGGGTTTCCAGATGGATCGGCGAATACTGGTTCTGCACGGCAACGAGCTTGTCGCCGAGAATCTCCTGTGCGATTTTGAGCTGTTCGATGCTCACGTTGGACACACCCGCCCACTGGGCAACGCCCTGGTCGAGCAGCGCCTTGATACCTTCGCAGGACTCGTTGTACGGCACTTCCGGATCGTGGCGATGCAGGTAGAGCAGGTCGATCGAGTCGACGCCGAGCGCCTGCGCGGACTGCTTGCCGTATTCGATGAGGTGTTCCGGCTTGCCGTCGCGCGGCCAGATCGGCTTGTCGCCATCCCACGCGCGGCGCAGACCGACCTTGGTGGCCACGGTGACTTCCTCACGCGGCCCCTTCCATGTGTCCAACGCTTCGCGGACCAGCTTTTCGCCGGTCTGTTCCTCTTCGCCCGGCGTGTAGTAGGCCCATGCCGTGTCGATGTGGCGGCAGCCGGCGTCAAGCGAGGCGTGCAGGGTTTCGATGCCGACGTCGTGGCCGCGGTTGTTTTCGATGGTCAGCGGCATTTCGCCGTGGCCGATGGCGGTGGTGTGGAACGGTCCGAGATTACGGAACAACGTCATGTCTTCTCCTTCGAAAGTGGTGTCTTCCGGCAGGCGCGAGCCGGTTGGAGCCGGGTCGGAACCAAGTCGGACGGCATCTCGTTCAGGTTCTGCCAATGGAAAAGCCTACCAATCGCCATGGGCGAAAGGTAGGCTTTTCAAGCCGGACCGGGCGTAGGCAAACACAATGCCGACAATCGCAATGTCATAGGGCGTCACGTTGTCCGACGGCGGGCGTCATGTCGTGGATCAGCGGCCACCGCCGCCTCCACCGCCGCCGCCTCCGCCACCGCCGCCCGAAGCCGCCACCGGAGAAGGAGCCGCCAGAGCCACCGGACGAAGACGATGGTGCCGCCGCGGAAATCGTGGAACTAACCGAAGCGAAACCGGAACTCAGCTGCGAACCGATATCGCCAATGCCGCCCATGAACTGCGATCCGCCAAACGCACCGGTCGACATGCCTCTCATAGTGGACATACCGTTCCACGCGTGGGAGCGATACGTCCAATAGCCGAGGGAATCGTACCCATACGCGTCAAGCCATTGCGGATCGTTGACTTCGGGGTACGCCTTGGCGAATTCCTTTGCCACCTTGTCGGAAATGCCGAAGGCGGCCGCATAGACCATATACCAGTTCCACATCACCAAATCGAGCGCACCACGGTCGGAGAAATTGGAGAAATCCTCCATATAGCGTTTGAGTCCCAAGCATTCGCCGGCATAGGTCTGTCCGGATTCGGTGAGGCCTTCCTTGCGTCCGGTAGCTAAACAGAACGTGCCGACGCATGCGAACGCGCCGCCGAAGCACAACGCCACCGCGATATTGCTTCCAATATTGACCAGCATTCCAATCACGCCAAAGACCATGGCGAAGATGGTGGGCGCTATCCAACGTCCGCTGACATCCCTGACCGCGTTCAATTGCAGGAATTCAATATCGCAGGCATTGGTGAAATGGTTCATCTCCTGATAGCCGTTCTCCCAGCTGGAGCAAGCCTCCTTCATCTGGTTAAAGTCGAATACCGGCGAACCCACGCGTGCGGAAATACGAATCAGCAGTTGCAGGCAGGCTTCCTCGGAGCGACTCAGACCAAGGGTTTCCCGATGGGATAGCGCCTGAGGCAGAATCACCAACGTACTAGTACTTGACGCGGCAGAGGCACGGGATGGATCGGAGGAAATCATGCGCGCCATATCGGCCGCGTTCGCCCTGCTCAGGTCGATGCCACGATACATGTCGGCAGGTCCCGGATATACGGCGAGCGCTTTCTTGACCACCAATGCCAGCACCGTCGCCGTCATGGCACGCGAGGACTGTTCACCCTTGGAATCGTCCACCACATCGATCAGATGCGCGGCGCAGGCAGGGCTGACTTGAGGTGACTCACGCCAGTATTCGATGCCACCGCGATAGGTGGCTTCACGGTTCGAAGAGACCACGCCACGAATCGCCAGTACGCAGCACAGTCCGCCCAAAATCAGACATACCAGCCAACCTGCGACCGTAAGCTGGGCTTTGTGCCGCTGGCCGTCACGCCATTGCTGCTCCTTGTTTGCTTCCGTGGATTTCAATTCGTCCAGATAGTCGCCGGAACGCACACGTTCGACGCCACTTGCCCCGGCATTGTCGAATGCGGCGACGAGGTCGACGTACTGGTTCGTGCGCAGGTCACTGACGGTGAAATGCAACGTGCCGTCCGTGTCGCGAGACGTTTGAGATGTGGCCTCAGTGTGCAGCCATGCCCACGAATCGTCGGAACCGATGCCTTTGGGGAAGCGCACGGTGCCGGTGACTTTGCCAGCCGGCACCTGGTTGTCTTCGGGGAACATCTCCCACATGAGATTCGTCACGTCACTATGCTGCGTGCCCATGTTATGAAACGTCATGGTCACGTCGAATTTGAGACTGCTCTGTTTGACGGTGGCGGGAATGTTCCAGCCTATTTCGATTTGTTTGTCATTGTCCGAACCGTTGGGGTCAAGCCCGCCGGTGGCAGAGTCGAATGGTTCCGGATAGTTGGAGCCGATTGTGGTGTCGGCGATATACCAATGTCCGGCATATTCCGATTCCCATCACTGTCGGATACATCGCTCGGCAACTGCGGCGCGATCTGCGTGTATTGCTCGCCGGTGGACGCGTTCGTCACGGAGATGTCGGTGATGTTCGTCAGATCCTGGTTGCGCAGTTTGAACGTCAGATACAGTTGCTTCCACGGTTTCGTGTCGCCGTCATCATTCTCGCGCTCCTTCACTGGTAATCCAGATGTTCCGTGAAACGGATGTCGCCGTTGCTTTGCAGCTGCGCGTCAAAATCGACGGAACGGTAGCTTAGATCGGCTTCGTCGCCGGAGACGAAGAACAGCAGGAGCGCTACAACGAGCACCGCAACAAATGCGGCACCCGCCGCGAGCAGTCCTCCACGGACACGTTTCGCATCCATATACCATCACCCTTTCTTCCTGCGTATACCGTGTGCCACTCGTATATGCGTATCGCACATGTCAGCGTCCTCCGAACGAACCGCCGCCGGAACCACCGCCACCGCCGTCGAAACCGCCACCGGAGAAGGAACCGCCGGAACCACCGCCACCGAAACCCGAGCCACCGGAGGACGGTGCCGCCATGGAAATCGTGTTGCGCACGTCGGCGAAACTGGAGCTGAGCTGCGCGCCGAAATCGCCATAATTCGCACTGAACACCGACGCGGCGGCAACACTTGCACCCACCGCAGCGCCAGTGGACGCGCCCATAACGCTGCTAGAATGCAACGGCATGTACATGTACGACGAAGCGGCATGCTCATCCAACCACTGAGGATCGGCCACTTCCGGATATGCTTTGGTCAGCTGCGCCATCACCTTGTCGGAAATGCCGAATGCGGTGGCATACACCATATATCGGCCCCACAATGTCATATCAAGCACGCCACGGTCACTGAAATCACTGAAATCAAGCAGATAGCGCTTCAGCCCAGCCACTTGGCCACCATATTTCTGACCATTGTCGGTCAATGCATGATATTTGCCATACACCAACGCGAATGCGCAGGCCAGCACGACAGGCACACAGATGCTCATCGTCACTGCGATCTCACCTCTCTCCGCGTACTGCACGCCCTTATAGAACGCGAAAACAAGACCAAGAATGCCGACCAGATTATTCAGGAATCCCCTCGATGAATCAACGGCGCGCAGATTGTCGAATTCCGTGGAGCAGGCGGTATCGAAATCCTGTAGCAACTTGTAGCCCTTTTTGTAGTGTTTGAACGCCTTGTTCATCTGTTTGAGATCGAATACCTGCGTATCCCTCAACCGGGAAGACGCTTTGAGCAGGATGTCAAGCGCCGCATGTTCGGATGAGCTCAGCAGCAGCGAACCGATGTCATTGCGCGCCACCGGCATGATGACGATGGTGCTGGTCTTCTTCATCTTGCGTGCGGTTGCGGCGTCGGAGCCGAGCCTGCCCGCCACTGATGCCGCGTTGGTCGTGGTCAGGTCGATGCCGTCATACAGTTTCGCCGGTCCGGGATAGATGGCGATTGCCCCTTTTGACGCGAGCGACATCACAGTGGAGGACATTTGCCGATTGACTAGTTTGTCGCCGTTTTTATTTGCCTGAACCGAGAATCGAAGATGACGCGCTCATGACATCATTCATCCGTGCCGCGGCGGCCGGACTCATGTAGGGCAAATCGCGGTAATATTCGACATCGCCTTTGTATTGCGACTTACGGAAGCTGGTGATACCGAGGTACAGCGATCCCATAATGAACGCCAGGCCGATCAGGCCGAAACAGCCCAACCGGTCACTCGCTTGACCGCTTGATCATGCTGCTTATCGCGCCATTCCTCCTCTTTCTGAGTTTCGCTATCGATGAGCTCTTGCTTGTGGTTGCCGCTTATCTTGCGTTCCACACCTTGCGATTTCGAGACATCGAACATGGCCACGACGTCCAGATAGTCGCCTGCACGCACGTCATCGGCCGAGAAGAGCAGCGACCCGTTCTTGTCGCGTTTCGCGGTGGACGTGTTCTTGGTATGCAGCCATGCCCAAGAATTCTTCTTGGTGACGCCGTCTGGGAACGTGACCTTGCCGGCCACCTTGCCAATCGGAATCTGGTTTGTCGTGCCGAATGGCTCCCATTGGAAAGAGACGACGTCGTCATAGGCGGTGCTTACGCCATGCATGGTCATGGACACGTCGAATTTGAGGCTGTCAGCGGACGCAGTTTCCGGAATGTTCCAGCCGATTTCCAAAGTCTTATCGGATGAGGAGTCAGCTTTCAAACCATCTGTTTCAGGATTGAACGGTTGGGGGATCTCTGAGTACGCTGACATCCGCGATATACCACTGACCTGCGTATTCAGCGTTCCAATCGGTGACATCATTGGGATTCACAAATCTACCTTGGACGTACGTTTCGTTGTTGGTGACATCCTTCACGCTGACATCACTGATATTCGTCAGATTATTGGCTTTTAGCGTGTACTGCTGGTACATCTGTTTCCAATCAAAGCCACGGTCATTCAGCTTCATATCAATATGCTGCGTGACTTTGAGGTCGCCATTCTTAAGCACCATAACATCGTAATCGAGCGTACGATAGCTCAAATCCGGTTCGACATCGGACGCAAATTCACATCCAGAAAAGTGACGCCCAACAGCAGCGCGGCCGCGACCACCGCAGACAGCATACCGATCAGCGCACGTCTGATATTCATAAGTTCTCTCTTGACTCTCTATGCAGGCAGTCCGCGAGAAGCCGACATACCGTATAGACGAAAAAGGGAGTACCGGCGAAGCATCCACCCCGTCAGCGCTCCCCTTCTTTTGTATGGAAATGCTGTATGGAAACGCTCAGAACTGGACCTGCGGTACCTGGCGGTCCGCCTCATTGATTTGGAAGTAGGCAGCCTGCTCGAAATGGAACAGTCCGGCGATGATGTTGGTCGGCACGACCTCGATCTTGGTGTTGTACTTCTGTACCACATCGTTATAGAACTGACGGGCGTAGGCGATTTTCTCCTCGAGCGCCTTGAGCTGGGCCTGCAGGTCCAAGAAGTTCTGGTTGGCCTGCAGCTGCGGATACGCTTCGGCCACGGCCTGGAGGTTCATGATCGCGCGGCTCAGCTGGTTTTCGGCTTGGATGCGCTGTGCCACATCACCGGACTGCGCCGCCTGGAGTGCGCTGGCGCGGGCCTGGGTCACCTGTGTGAACACCTGCGATTCATGGGCAGCGTACCCCTTGACGGTCTCCACGAGATTCGGGATGAGGTCGGCGCGCTGCTTGAGCTGCACGTCGATCTGCGCCCAGCCGTTTTTGACGCGATTGCGCAATGTGACCAGACCGTTGTAGGCGGACACTCCCCACAGCACTATCAGGACGATGACAATGAGTGCAATAATGCCGAATATCATGTGAAAATCCTTGCTTCTTTGCTTGTTTATTTGTCTAATTTTCGCATGAGGGCTACACATTTCGTTGTATTGTCGGTTTTTCCATGCACCCGTAAATCGATTGATGCCAATATTCGCACAGCATGTCGAACGTACGAAAAACCCACCCCTTACGGAGTGGGTTTTCGTTAGATTACCTATCGGCTTCGCTGCGAAGGATCCGTGAGAAGACGTCAATCTTCGAATGCTGAGCCGTCAAGCGAGAAGCCCAGTGGGCTTCTCGTAGGTGAAGTGAGCAGCTTCGCTGCGAAGGATCCGTGAGAAGACGTCAGTCTTCGAACGGATCAAAGTCGCGGCGCACGCGGCGACGCGGACGCTCGGAGCGCTCTTCGCGATCGGCACGGTACTCGTCGTAGTTCTCGTCGGCGGCGTAACGCGGGTTGCGGTCGTCACGACGGCTACCACGGCGACGGTCGGAACGGCGGTCATCGCGATCGTAGTCACGGTCATCGCGGTCGGAACGACGGCGACGCGGACGATCATCATAATCACGATCATCGCGATCGGAAACGGGACGAACGGCGGTCGTCACGATCGTAGTCGCGATCGTCACGGTCGGAACGACGGCGACGCGGACGATCATCATAATCACGATCGTCATCGCGGTCGGAACGACGGCGACGCGGACGATCATCATAATCACGATCATCGCGATCATCGGAACGACGGCGGTCGTCACGACGGCCACGGCCGCCACGGCGGTCATCGCGATCGCCACGGTCACGACGCGGAGCGGAGGATTCCTGATCCTCGAAGCCCGGGATGGCAAGGGAGATCTTGCCGCGATCGTCAACACCCTGCACGACCACCTCAACGGTGTCGCCTTCCTTGAGCACGTCTTCGACGGCGTCGATGCGCTCGCCGTTGGCGAGGTTGCGGATCTGGGAGATGTGCAGCAGACCGTCGGTGCCCGGGGTCAGGTTCACGAAGGCGCCGAAGGAGGTGGTCTTCACGACCTTGCCGTTGTAGGTCTCGCCGGCTTCCGGCACGTGCGGGTTGGCGATCTGGTCGATGATCTCCTTGGCCTTCTCGGCGGCCTCGCCGCCTTCGGAGGAGATGTACACGGTGCCGTCATCCTCGATGGCGATTTCGGCGCCGGTGTCTTCCTGGATCTGGTTGATCATCTTGCCCTTCGGGCCGATGACCTCGCCGATCTTGTCCACCGGAACGGTGGTGGTGATGATGCGCGGCGCGTACGGGCTCATCTCGGCCGGGCCGTCGATGCACTCGTTGATGACTTCGAGGATGGTGGTGCGGGCTTCCTTGGCCTGCTGCAGGGCGGACGCCAGGATGTCGGCCGGAATGCCGTCGAGCTTGGTGTCGAGCTGCAGGGCGGTGATGAATTCGGAGGTGCCGGCCACCTTGAAGTCCATGTCGCCGAAGGCGTCTTCGGCGCCGAGGATGTCGGTGAGCGTCTTGTAGATGTGCTGGCCGTCGACGTCGCCGGACACGAGGCCCATGGCGATGCCTGCGACCGGAGCCTTCAGCGGAACGCCAGCGGCGAGCAGGGACAGCGTGGAGGCGCAGACGGAACCCATGGAGGTGGAACCGTTGGAGCCGATTGCCTCGGAGACCTGACGGATGGCGTACGGGAACTCCTCACGGCTCGGCAGCACCGGCACGAGGGCCTTCTCGGCGAGGGCGCCATGGCCGATCTCGCGGCGCTTCGGGGAGCCGACGCGGCCAGTCTCACCGGTGGAGTACGGCGGCATTTCGTAGTTGTGCATGTAGCGCTTGGACTGCGGGCCGGACAGCGCGTCGATCTGCTGCTCCATCTTGAGCATGTTCAGGGTGGTGACGCCCAGGATCTGGGTTTCGCCACGCTGGAACAGCGCGGAACCATGCACGCGCGGCACGATGTCCACTTCGGCGGACAGGGTGCGGATGTCACGCAGGCCACGGCCGTCGATGCGGTAGTCCTGGGTCAGGATGCGGCGGCGCACGATCTGGCGCTGCAGCTCCTTGAACGCGTTGCCGATTTCCTTGTCCTTCTCGGCGTCTTCCATGTCGGTGAACTCGCCGGCGAGGGTGGCCTTGACGCCTTCCTTGATCTCGTGGATGCGGTCCTGGCGCGGCAGCTTTTCGGCGATGGACAGGGCTTCGTCGAGGTCGGCGTGGGCGATCTCGTCGATGCGGTTGTACAGATCCTCGGTGTACTCCGGGAAAAGCTGGAATTCCTTGGTTTCCTTCGCGGCGATCTTCTTGAGCTCGGCCTGGGCCTCGCAGATCACCTTGATGAACGGCTTGGCGGCTTCAAGACCGCCGGCGACGACTTCCTCGTCCGGCTTGGTCTGGCCTTCGTCGTAGATGAGGTGCCATGCGTTCTTGCCGGCACCGGCTTCGATCATGGCGATGGCGACGTCGCCGTTCTCGACAACGCGGCCGGCGACCACGATTTCGAACACGGCGCGTTCGCGCTCGCTCCAGCGCGGGAAGGCGACCCACTGGCCGTCAATCAGGGCCAGACGCACGCCGGAGACCGGGCCTTCGAACGGCAGACCGGAGATCATGGTGGAGGCGGAGGCGGCGTTCAGTGCGACGACGTCGTATGCGTCATCCGGGTTGACGGCGAGCACGGTTTCGACGACCTGCACTTCGTTGCGCAGGGTGTGCGGGAACAGCGGACGCAGCGGACGGTCGATGATGCGGCAGGCCAGGATGGCTTCGGAGCTCGGACGGCCTTCGCGGCGGAAGAACGAGCCCGGGATCTTGCCGGCTGCGTACATCTTCTCTTCCACGTCCACGGTCAGCGGGAAGAAGTCGTAGTTCTCCTTCGGGCTGGAACCGGCGGTGGTCGTGGACAGAATCATCGAATCATCGTCAAGATAGGCGGCGACGGCACCATCCGCCTGCTGGGCGAGACGACCGGTCTCGAAGCGCAGCGTGCGCTTGCCGAATGAACCATTATCGATTACGGCTTCAACAGCCTTGATTTCGGGACCCTCCATAGGGTTCCTCCTTTGTTTTCTTTTCTTGTGTACCTACTATCGGCAGTCCTCTTCAGCGGACTCCAACCGATTCCTACATGCGTGACGCGGCGTTGCCTCCGCCGCTTCCTCATCTCTAGATTCTAGACCTCGTGCGCCCCAAACCTCGGGCCTCAAACTGTCTGTTCCTTGAACTCGGCTGTCATGCAAAAAACGCCCCGGGCGCATATGGCGCTCGGGCGGAAGAATGTTATCGGCGCAGACCCAGACGCTCGATCAGGGAGCGGTAACGGTTGATGTCAACGCGCTTGAGGTAATCAAGCATACGACGACGGTCGCCGACCATCAGCAGCAGACCACGACGGGAGTGGTGATCGTGCTTGTGCTCCTTGAGGTGCTCGGTCAGATCAGCGATGCGCTTGGTGAGCAGAGCAACCTGGACCTCCGGGGAGCCGGTGTCACCCTCGTGGGTTGCGTAGGTCTTGATGATTTCCTGCTTTTCCTCAGCCGTAAGTGCCACGGCATCCTCCTTATATTGCTGCGCGGTGCTGCCGGCCCAATACCGGCGCGCTCTCTATCCGCGGGCGAAACACGCCAAGGGAATATCTTACACGACGTCCGGACCAAAATCGCCGGCCGATATTTCCGCCCCCCCGTCGACGATTGTTCTTCACGTCACGCCATGGACGTGAGCAGACCGCCGAACAACACCACGGCAAGCGCGACGAGTTCGATTGCGAAGAACAATAGGAACGAGGCCCAGCTGCGTGTGAGGACGTTGAGCTTCGATTCCTTCTTGATGCACACCAGCAGGCCCACCCAGAGCACCGCGTAGACCGCGACGCCGAAACCGGCGGCGATGATGCCGAGATTCGCGGCGTTCGCCAGTCCGGCCGCCTCACCGTACATCATGTAGGTGGCGTTCCAGAAGTTGAAGCTCAGCAGGCACATGCCGGCGACGAATTGCTCCGCGGCAAGGCCGATCACGAAAATGGCCCCCCACAGCCATTTCTTCGCGTCCGCGACCATCAGTCCGAGTCCGGTGAGCGCCACGATGGTCACCGTCCATGAAATCAGCGCCACGCCTTTGGGATCGAGGAAATTCAGGTTCGCCACCATCCATGAGGCGTCCCGCACCGCGATGTCGCGTCCCCACCAGTACGGCGCGATCATGGCCAGCAGCACCAATGCCATGAACAGAATCCAGCGGACCGGATGCGATTTGCGGCGTTCGATGTCGGCCAAGGACAGGTCCGACGGTTCGATGGACGCCGTCGGGTGTTTGGAGACGTCGACGGTCTCGACCACGCCATCCACGACTTCCGTTGCCTTGTTGCGTTCCTTCTGACCCATGTTCCGCTCCGTATATATTGCGATATCTTGCGATTGCGCCGCCGCACGCCGCGGCCCGTTCCAGCATACCCGGGCAATCGTATGCCCGGGCATACGGATATACGAAAGGCGTGCCTTGAGGCACGCCTTCTTCTCTGATGCTGTTGTGGAGCGGATGACGGGAATCGAACCCGCGTAATCAGTTTGGAAGACTGAGGCTCTACCATTGAGCTACATCCGCGTATTGCCGCTACGTCCGAAGCCGACACGAAACGACTCGAGCTATTATACACATCCCACCAACTTTTGCAAGCGGGAATGGCATTTCAGATTTCGAGCATGACCACGGCAGAGGCGATCGGCCCGTCATGGCTTATGGAGATGGAGATATCGTACGACTGGCGCACCGGATCCAACGGCAGGCCCAACGACTGCTGCACCTTGCGTTGCACTTCGGAGGACAGTACGACGCGCGGCACGCCGTGGGAATCGTCGAGAATTTCGATGCGCACCCATGGGAAGTTGTCGAGCGTGTACGGATATGCGACTTCGGCGCCGTCTTTCGCATGCCGCGAAATGGCCGCGCACCACGCTTTCAGGAACGCCTCCTTGCCTGCCCAGCGGGCGGCGAGGTGCACCGCCTCGTCATCATGCTTGAGCTGCGACCGTTGCGCCGTCTGCCATATCTCGCGCATGGAGAACAGATTGCGCATACGCGTCCCCGGCTCATTCAGCTGCTTGGCGAACGCAGGCACGTCAACGACGTCATGCCCTAGACCCAGCATTCCTCCGCCTTCCTAGGATTATTAATCGGGGTTACCCCGGGAATGCCCCGACCATGTCATATGGAAAAGGGCGATACATCTGTGCAGAAGTATCGCCCTTTTCTTATCAGGCCGTCATCATTTGCCCATATTTAGGACAGATTTCGACGTAGCCGTCTCACGCTTCGAAATAGCCGGTGGACGCGAGGCGCGCGTTCGGATCGAGCAGCATGGCCTTCTCCACTTCGTGCGCGTCGTAGCCGCGGCCGTCCTCGTGGAAGCGGCGGTTGTCGATCGGCTCGTAGAGCGCGGCGCGCCCCATCATGCCCTCTTCAAGGCGACGCTGTCCGGCGGCGAGACGTGCGTTGGCACGGTCGCGCCATTCGTTCAGCGCGTCCTCGCCGACGGTGTTCGCCACGGAAGCCTCGAAGGCGCCCGGGTTGACGATCGCGGCGAAACCGGACACGTGGCCGAAGCCGAGCGACGTGGCCAGACCGGCCTTGACGGAACCGACCTTCAGCGGCTCGCGCAGCCAGACCATGTGGTCGTCGCGCTTGAGCTTCGGGTCGACGCAGTCGAGGGCCGCGTTCGCCGGAACGACGCCGGACTTGAACAGCTGGGTCAGGCCGTTGACCTGGAAGATGCAGGCACCGCCCTTGGCATGGCCGGTGAGCGACTTCTGGGAGATCACGAACAGCGGGTTGCCGTCGGTGCGGCCGATGGCGTGGGCCAGCGTGTTGTGCAGTTCGGACTCGTTCGGGTCGTTGGCGTTGGTGGACGTGTCGTGCTTGGAGACCACGGCGATGTCGTCTGGCGTGACGCCGAGCTTGGCGAGGTCTTGCACGAGCTTGGAGTCCTTGCCGCCCATGCCAGCTGCGAGCGCGCCCAGTCCCGGAGCCGGGATGGAGGTGTGCGCGCCGTCGGCGTAGGAGTGGACGAATCCGACCACGCCGGCGACCGGCAGGCCGAGCTTCAGCGCGATGTCACCGCGCGTCAGCAGGATGGTGCCGCCGCCCTGCGATTCGACGAAGCCGCCGCGACGACGGTCGTTGGCACGGGAGAAGAAGCGCGCATCGATGCCCTTGGCGTACATCTCCTCGGAGTTGGCGGTGGCGTTCATGTTGCCGAAGCCGATCACGGATTCCACGCCGATGTCGTCGATCGCGCCGGTGACCACGAAGTCGGCCTTGCCGAGGGCGATCTTGTCGGCGCCTTCCTCAAGGGAGACGGCGGCGGTGGCGCAGGCGGAGACCGGCTGGATCATGTTGCCGTAGCCGCCGATGTAGGACTGCATCACGTGGGCCGCGACGACGTTCGGCAGGGCTTCCTGCAGGATGTCGGTCGGAATCTCGTGGTTGAGGAACCGGTCGAGGTACAGCTTCCTCATGGAGGCCATGCCGCCGAAGCCGGTGCCCTGCGTGGAGGCCACCATGGACGGGTGCACGGCTTCGAGGATCTCGGCCGGGGTGAAGCCCGCGGACAGGTAGGCGTCGACCGTGGTGACGATGTTCCACAGGGCGATCTTGTCCACGTCGCCGACCATGGAGGCCGGAATGCCCCACTTGACCGGGTCGAAGCCCTTCGGGAACTGGCCGCCGACGGTGCGGGTCATGGCCGCGCGGCGAGGCACGCGGATCATGGAGCCGGCGTGGCGGGTGACGTTCCACTCGCCGGATTCGGCGTCGGCCGCGTAGCTGGTGTGGGCTTCGTCGAGCTTGACGTATTCCTCGGCGATCTCACGGGTCGGAACGGAGAAGGTCACATCGTGGTCGAGGAACACCTCGGCCTCCTCCTCGTCGGCACCGTCCTTGTAATCGTTGCCCATGCCCTCTTCGAACGGACGCACGCCGGAGCGGGCCACGACCTCGTCGTGGTAGCGTTCGGCGATGTCCTCTTCGGGCACCAGGTTGCCGTCGGTGTCGTACCAGCCCGGCTTCGGACTGTCGTTCCAGGTCAGCAGGCCCATGTTCCAAGCCAGTTCGAGCACCGCGCCGGCGGACAGGTCGACCTTGCCGTCGGAGTGGATGCCGAGTTCGGCTTCGAAACGGGTGCGGCCGGAGCCCCACGGACCCAGCTCGCCGATGGAGACGATGACGATCTCGTCTTCCGGACGGGCGGTGACGTGCTGCCAATCCTTCAGATCGACCTTCGCCTGACGCGGGGCGCGCGGGCTCGGCAGCGCCTTGATCAGCGTTGCCGCAGCGGCACAATCGCCCTGCTTGTCCTCATCGCCGGCTTCGGCGGCAGCGGCCTTGGCCGCGTCCTCCATGGCTTCGGCGCGCAGTGCCTTGATGTCGATCGGCTCGCTGCCGAGGCCGCCGGTCAGGTCCACGTCGAGCGGGGCCTTGACGGCCTGCTCGCGGGATTCCTTGGTGGACAGCTCGAGCAGCTTGACCGCGATTTCGGCGGTGGAGTAGGTCTTCAGGCCGTGACGTTCCACGACTTCGACCAGCGGATCGTTGCCGCCCATCAGGCCGGTGCCACGCACCCAGCCGATCTTCGGGTGGGCGAAGGTGACGCGGCTGGACCACACCTTTTCGGCGCGGGCGCGGTTGACGATCGCGTCGAAGGCGCTCTTGACCTCGCCGTACGCGCCGTCGCCGCCGAAGACGCCACGGTTCGGGGAGCCCGGCAGGATCACATGCAGCTTGTGCTGCACGTCGGTGTCGGCGCCAATCTTCGCGAAGCCGGTGATCGCACGTTCCACACCCCACAGCATGAGGCGCGCCTGCGATTCGAACAACTCGCCGGAATCGGCCAACGTGCCGTGCACCGGCGGAGCGGCGAACGGGAAGAACAGGCTCGGCTCGTAGGCGGGCTTCAAAATCGTGGTGGTCGCGCCGGAGGTCTTCTTCTGCACGTTGCCGACCCACTTCACAAGCGCGTCCACGTCACGGTAGCTGGAGAGGTTCGCCGGAACGAGCCACAGCTTGGCGTCACCGGTGGCGTGCTCGCGGTAGGTCTGCTTGGCCCATGCCTTCACGCTCTGCCTGAAGCTATGCGAGGTGGCCACGACGGTCGCGCCGCCAGCCAGCAGGCCGTTGACGACCTGCGCGGCGATGGAGTTCGGGGCAACGCCGGTCACGACGGCGATATCGCCTGCGAAACGGCTTGCTTCGGCGGATTCGTCCGTCTGCTCGAGCGCCTCGCCGGCCACGCGCTTGAACGCGGCGGCAAGCTCGGCGTCAGCGGTCTTGCCCGCGTACCATGCGGCTTCATCGGCGACGGCCTTGCCCAGGCCGATGAAGCTGCCGTCCAGTGCGGAGGCGTCGTTGTCGTAGTAGGCGCGGGACAGGTCCTCGCGTGCGGATGCCCAACGGTCGTCGAACAGGATGGCCTTGCGCTCGTCGAAGCGCGGTTCGACCTGCTTCGGCCAGTCGGAGCCGAGCTCGGCTTCGACGGCGGCCACCACGGCGGCGTTCTCGTCGGCAGAGTCGTCGGCCACCGGAGCGGTGACGCCCAGCTGGTTCAGCACGAACCTGGCGGTGGAGGCGAGCACGCCGTCGGCACCGGTCACCTTGGCCGCGAACGCGTCCAGGGCTGCGGAATCGACCACGGCACCGCCGGCTGCGCCACCTGCGCTCGGCATGGCGACGGCCACGCCCTTGTCGGAGGCGACCTTCTGCACGGCCGCGTCGATCAGCGCGTTGGCGGCGGCCGCGTTGGAAGCGGCTTCGGTGCTCAGCGAGGCGAGGTCGCCACCGCGGGAGCTGGCGCCTTCGCGGGTTTCCAGCACAAGGGCTGCGACCACGTGGGAGGCCCAGCCTTCGCCGAGCTGCCAGGTGTCGGTCACGCGCTTGGTGATCTGGCCGAGCTTCACGCCGGCGGCGCCGAACAGGCCGCGCACACGGTCGCGGACGATGTCGGACAGCACCGGACCGAACGCCTTGTAGTTCGGAGCGACCTTGTTGACCAGCGCGCTCAGCGCCTTGACGGTCGCTTCGGCGGCGCCGTCCACGGAAGCCACGCCCAGCTCGGAGCTGATGTCCATGAGCAGCTGGTTACGGCGAGAGGAGACGCCGTTGGTCAGGGTGTCGGTGGTGTCGGATTCGCCAATCTGGTCCGGACGCACCTTCGCCGAATATGCCAGCAGCATGGCGATCGCGTCGGAAGCGTTGAACGGAATATCCGCGACGGCGGCGCCGGACGGAGCGCCGGCAGGTGCGGCCGGTGCGGCGACAGCCGGTGCTGCGGCGACGGGTGCTGCGGCGACTGCGGCAGGCGCTGCGGCGGCAGCGGACGGAGCCGAAGCTGCTGCCGGAGCGGCTGCGGCGGAATCGTCAGCATCGTCGTCGGCAACGAGGGAATCGGAATCGGTCATGTAGACGCGGCCTTCGTCGCGGCCGACGTTGTAGACGGTCACGTCACGGCCGGCGAACTGCGGCAGGCGCAGCGTCTTGGCGCCGAGGTTGGCGAGCGTCGGAGCGTTGCCGAGACCCACCTCGACGTACTCCTCCACGCCGAGGCCGCCCTGTTCGGCGGAACCGAACAGCAGCGCCTGGGTTTCGATCCAACGCACCGGGGAGGCGAACTGCCAGCTCAGCAGTTCGGTGAGCAGCAGACGGCCGAGCTTCTGGTCGTCCTCGGCGTAGGAATCCCACACCTTCGGATCGTCCAACGCGGCCTTGATGCGCTCGGACGGCACGACCTCGAGGATCTTCGCGGCGAATTCCTTGGTCATCTCGAACGGCACGGCCACCAGGTTCGGAATGTACGTCCGACCAGACGGCCACGGTAGTCGATGTGCTTCGGCAGCAGCGCGTCAAGCTTGTCGCGGAACTCCGGCACACCCTTGCGCAGCAGCGTGGAGTGGAACGGCACGTCGATGCCCGGCACCAGCATGAACGCCGGCTTGCCGCCGTATTCGGCGACGCGGCGGGCGGAATCGGCCTTCAGCGCCTTCAGACCGGCGATGGTGCCGGCCACGGCGTACTGCTGTCCGGCAAGGTTGTAGTTGACGATCTGCAGGAACTCGCCGGAAGCCTTCGAAACGGATTCGACGTATTCGCGCACGCCGTCGTCGCCCACGCCGAACTGGTTCGGACGAAGCGCGCCCATACGGTAGTTGGAACGGCCCTTCTCGTCACGCGGGATGAGGTGGTGCATGGTGGAGCCACGGTGGAACACGAGCTCAAGCACGGTTTCCAGCGGAATCACGCCGGCGAAGGAGCTCAGCGCGTTGTATTCGCCCAGCGAGTGGCCCGCGAAGTAGGCGGGCCAGATGTCCGCGCCGGCTTCACGCAGACGAGCGGTCTGGGCGAACGCCACGGTGGCGAGCGCCACCTGCGTGAACTGGGTCAGGTTGAGCAGGCCTTCCGGATGACGGTAGGTCACGCCGTTGGCGGTCAGTTCCTTCGGATTATCACGCACGACGGCGAGGATGGAGAAGCCGAGCTTCTCGCGGGTCACCTTGTCGGCGCGCTCCCACACCTCGCGTGCGGCCGGGGACTTGGCACGCTCGTCGAGCACCATGCCCTGCTTCTGGATGCCCTGGCCCGGGTAGACGAAGGCGGACTTCGGCGCACGCACGATGGCGGTGCCACGGGACACGATATTGCCGTCGATGCGGCTGGTCACTTCCAGCACCATGCCGGCATGCGCCACGCGGCCGACGCGTTCGATGGAGATCTCCACCTCGTCGTCGAGCTGCACCATGCCGTACATGTTGTACGTCCAGCCTGCGATCTCGTAATGCGCGCCCTTCTCGTCGAGCGCCTGCACCGCGTACTGGGCGGTGGCGGACAGCCACATGCCGTGCACGAGCGGCGCGGCGAGACCGGAGACGGCGGCACCGCGATGGGAGGTGTGAATCGGGTTGAAATCGCCGGAAGTACGGGCGAAGGCGGTCATCTCATGCGGAGCGACGACCTTCACACGACGCAGCAGACGGCGCGGAGTGCTTTCGATTTCGGCTTCGATTCCACCATAGTCGGGCGCTTCCGGCGGCAGCGCGTCGGAGTACGCGCGGCCGCGGATGGCGAAACGCTCGGTTTCGTTGGCAAGCAGCGTACCGTCCTGAGCGGTGTGCGTGACGTGGATGGTCACCACACGGCCGGAGGCGGATTCGAAGTAGTCGTCGGCCCAGCTGGTGAGCTCGATGCGCTCGCCGGTGTGCTTCAGCAGCTCGTCCTCGCTCACCTCGAGTTCGATGAGGTGGTCGAGATGCACGGCGTTGAGCAGGCCTTCGATGACCGGGAAGCCGTTGACGTACACGGAGCCGAGGGCCGCATAGATGGCGGGCCAAGCCGGTCCGACGAGCGCGTCCGGGGCGATGCGGGACGGCACGAGGTCGCTCGGCAGCGCGCCGCCAGTGGCGGCCTCATGGTCGAAACCGAGGTTGGCGGACAGCGTGTAGCCGGTGTGCGCCTGGCCGAACGGGAAGGCGGTCTTGTCGGACACTTCCTCGATCTGCGGCATGGCGGTGAGCTTGTCGCCGGTGATGGCGGTGTTGCCGATGCCCGCGGTGTCGGCAAGCATGCGGTAGACGTGCTCCGGCAGACGGTCGCGGTCCACGACCGGGAACAGGCCGGATTCGTTGCCGTCGACGTTCAGCGGAATGACGATGTCGCGTACGGCGTGCTTGGAGGCGCCGCCGTCCGGATCGTTGTCCCAGAAGGTGTCGAGATGGATGTCGAGGTCGTACTTTTCGACGCTGCCTTCAACGGCCACCTTGCGGATCTCGTAGTTGGCGTCGCCGTTGGCGGTGCCGTACGCCGGGGTTGGCCATGAGGTGGCCGACCCAGGAGATGTTCGGGGATTTGCGGATGAATTCCTCGGCGGAGACGGCCGCGCCCAACTGGGCGAAGGCGGTCTTGTCGGCGCTCGCCGATTCGGCGGACACGCGCTTGACCATGGCGGCTTCGAAGCGGCCGAGGATGTCGGCCACCGGCTCGTCCACGGTGGTGATGCCGGCCACGGAGATCGGGCCGGGGATGATGCGCACGGAATCGGCGGAATAGCGGGAGTCCTCGGACTGCCACAGCTGGTCCTGGCCCCACCAACGCAGCAGGTCGTTGTCGATGACCGGCACGAACGGCATCGGCTTCGGATACTCGCGTACGAGCACCGGGAACCATGCCTCGTCCATCGGGGTGACGGTCAGTTTGCCGACCTGCGGGTAGGTTTCGGCAAGCTTGGCGATCGCGGCGTTCGGATCGGCTTCGACGTCGGCGCGGGAAGCGAACAGCGATGCGAATTCGCCGCTTTCCTGCGTGGTGACGCGGGCTTCGATGCGCTGCAGCAGGTGCAGGAAGCGATCGGCGTAGGTTTCGTCCACCCACGGGAAGGAGAGGTCGGCGAAACGCTGGGCCCACTCAAGGTAGGTCATGGTCTTCAGATCGCCGAAATACGGCTTGGCGGTGGCGTTCAGCGCCGCGATGATCTCGTCGCGACGGCTTTCCAGCTCCTCCGGGTGCTTCATGACGCGCACCAGCAGGCGGCCGCAGCGGGCGGAGGAGTTCTCCAGCTCGTAGATGTCGGCGTGCAGGTGGCTCAGACCGGAGGTGACGCCGCCCTTGGCCTGGCCGGACGGCACCCACTGCTCGCCCAGCGGGGCGAACGGATCGTTGCCATCGCCCTTGACCGGAATGCCCGGGGTGTTGACGAGCATCTGCTTGACTTCGGGGCTGGTGTGGGCTTCCTTGGCGGTCATGGCGGCGGTGCCGACAAGCACGCCGTCTACAGGCATGAGCGGACGGCCGTATTCGGCGGCCCATTCGCCGGTGATGTAGTCGGCGCCGCGTTCCGGCGTGCCGATGCCGCCGCCGACCACGAGCACGAGGTTGGCCTGCTCGCGCACTTCGGCGTAGGTGCTCAGCAGCAGATCGTCAAGCGATTCCCAAGAGTGGTGGCCGCCTGCGGAACCGCCTTCGACCTCGATGAGCACCTTGGTTGGCGCGACGGCCTTGGCGATGCGCACCACCTGGCGGATCTGGTCGACGGTGCCCGGCTTGAAGCTCACGTACGGGAAGCCGTCGGCGTTGAGGTTGTGGATGAGTTCCACGGCCTCGTCGAATTCCGGAATGCCTGCGGAGACGACGACGCCGTCGATCGGGGTGCCGCTGGCACGCTTCTTCGGCACGATGCGCTGGGAGCCGAACTGCAGGTTCCACAGGTAGCGGTCCATGAACATGGCGTTGAATTCGACGGTGCGGCCTTCCTCGAGTTCCTCCTCGAGCTTGGCCACGTGACGGTCGAACACGCTGGCGGTGACCTGGCCGCCGCCTGCGAGCTCGGCCCAGTAGCCGGCGTTGGCGGCAGCCGCCACGATCTCCGGCTCCACGGTGGTCGGGGTCATGCCGGCCAGCAGCACCGGAGCCTTGCCGGTAAGTTCGGTGAACGCGGTGCGCACCTTGTCTCCGGCGGACGTGTGGATGATGCTCGGCGCGAAACGCGTCCAGTTCTGGGTGCGTTCCGGCAGGGTCTCAAGCGTGGAGAGCGCGCCGCGATCGGCCACGGTGGAGGCTTCCACCACGCCGACGCCGGTGCCCTGGGCCACGGTGGAGAACAGTTTGCCGACGGTGTTGCCCGGACCGAAGTCCAGCACCCACAGCGCTCGGATCAGTGGACTTCATCAGGGCGCGCACGCGGGCGGCCCAATCCACATGGTTGAGCAGCACTTCGGCGGCGAGCTCACGGGCATGGTCGGCGTTGATGCCGCAGGCCTCGGCCCATGCGACGGCCTGGGAGACGGCATCGGCCATCAGCGGGCTGTGGAACGGCAGGGTCACGTCGAGATATTCGAGCGTCGGGCCGAACACGCGGCCGCCACGCACCTTCTCCTCGCGCAGCTTGGCCTGACGCTTGTGTTCCTTGGCGACCTCCACGCCGAATGCGGCCAGGTCCTCCGGATAGCCGGACAACACGTAATGCGTGGCGGAATTGGTGACGGCCACGGCGATCGGGCCACGTGCGCCGTCGACGCGTTCGATCAGCGCGTCCACCTGGGCGCGGGTGATGTCCTTGACGGACAGCATCGGGGTCGCCTCGCCGTGGCGTGCGGCGAGACCGAGCTGGCGTGCCTGACGGGTGCCGGCGACGCCGATCAGCGTTGCGATCGCAAGAATCTCGTCGATCTTGGCTGCGGCTGCGTCGATGGAACCGGCTTCGCAGATCGCCTGCACCATATGCACGGCAAGCACGCCCTGGGAGTGGCCGAGCACCGCGACCGGCTTGGCCTGGGCCGGATTGTAGCCGAGTGCGGCGGCGTCGAGCAGCGCGCCCAGCTGGGTCAGCGCGATGCCGGGAACGCTGGCGGAAGCCGCGGCTGCGGCGCCCAGACGTGCCAGGTTCGGTTCGAAGCCGAACAGGTCGACCGGGCGTCCGGTGGTGGCGAGCAGCTCGGCGGACACCGGATACAGCAGCGCCTGCGCGGCGGCCGCATGGGTGTGCAGGGCCTCGTCGAGCGCCGGATTCGCGCTCTGGTCGGCGAGCGCCACCGGCCACGGGGTGGATTGGCCGGCGAAGGCGAGCGCGTGGGGCTCGCTGTTCAGTCGATCAAGAAAAAAGGTGTTCATAATCTTCCTTACTTGTTCCAAAATTTCTTGCGATTGTTGTGGTTGCTTACGTTGGTTGCGTCGCGTTGCGTCCGTCACAGCGGCTGGTTGCCGTGGTGTTTGCTGGTTCGGCGCACGCGTTTCTTGCTGGCGAGCAGGCGGAGCGATTCGATGATGGTCTCGCGTGTCTGTTCGGGGTCGATCATGGCGTCGATCTCACCCATTTCCAGCGAAAGGTTCGCGTTGACGGTGGTGCGTTCGTAGTCGGCGATGTACTTGGCGCGCAGCGCTTCGACGTCCTTGCCGTTGTCTTTGGCTTTCTGCAGGTCCTTGCGGTGGATGATGTTCACCGCGCCGGCCGCGCCGAGCACCGCGATCTGGCTGGATGGCCAGGCGAAGTTCATGTCCGCGCCAATGGATTTGGAGCCCATCACGATGTATGCGCCGCCGAAGGCCTTGCGCAGGATGATGGTGACGAGCGGCACCTGCGCGTTGGCGTAGGCGTAGATGACCTTCGCGCCACGGCGGATGATGCCCGCATGTTCCTGTTCGCGCCCGGCTTGTAGCCCGGGGTGTCCACCAAGGTGACGACCGGCAGGTTGAACGCGTCGCACAAGCGCACGAATCGCGCCACTTTTTCGGATGAGTCGACGTCGAGAATGCCGGCGTTGACGTTCGGCTGGTTGGCCACGATGCCGACGGGATGGCCGTCGATGCAGGCGAAGCGACCACCGCTGAAGCGGCGAACAGTTCGTGCACCTGCACGAATTCACCGTAGTCCACGATGCAGCGGATCACGTCGAGCACGTCATACGGCTGACGGTCGTTGTCCGGCACGATGGTGGCGAGGCGTTTGGCCACGTCACGGTCGGCGCGGGTCGCCGCGTACGCGTAGACCGGCGGCTGCTGGTCGGAGTTGGACGGCAGATAGGCGAGCACGGTACGCGCGTAGTCGATCGCATCCGCCTCGTCCTCGCCGAGATAGTGGGCCACGCCGGACGTGGCGTTGTGCACGTAGCCGCCGCCCAGATCGTCCATGCTGATCACTTCGCCGGTGGCCGCTTTGACCACGTCGGGACCGGTGACGAACATGTTGGAATTCTCGCGGGTCATGATGATCAGGTCGGTCAGGGCCGGGCAGTAGACGGCGCCGCCGGCGCAGGGGCCGAGGATCAGCGATAGCTGCGGCACGAAACCGCTGGCGTCGCAGGTTTGCGGAACAGGTGGCCGTATTCGGTCAACGCGGCCACACCCTCCTGGATGCGCGCGCCACCGGAGTCGATGAGCGCGATGATCGGCACCTTGAGGTCGAGCGCCTTGTCCATCAGATGGCAGATCTTGCGGCCTTCGGCCACGCCAAGCGTGCCGCCTTTGACGGAGAAGTCCTGCGCGTAGACGGCCACTTTGCGGCCGAACACCTCGCCGAAGCCGGTGATGACGGCGGAGCCTGCGCGGCCACCGTTGATGTCGCCGCCGCGGAAACGGCCGATTTCCTCGAAGGAACCGGTATCAAGCAGCAGGTCGAGACGTTCGCGTGCGGTCAGCTTGCCTTTGACGTGCTGGCGACCGCGGGCGTGGTCTTCGGCTTCGGCGGCGAGCTGCGCGGCACGCAGCACGGACGTACGGATCGGCTGCGATTCGCGGGCTTCGGCAGCCGCTTCGTCACCCAGTCGCTCCTGCTGTTCCATGACGACCTTCACGGCCTCTTTGACGGCCGGGCTTGCGATGATGTCGGTCATTTCGCGCCGCCTTCCGTCTTGGTTTCCGTATTATCGTCCGTTGCCGGCTTGCCGTCAGCCGCCTTGGAAGCGCCGTTGACGTCGATGGTCATCAACGTCTCGCCCGCTTCGACGCCTGCGGCCGGGCCGACGAAGATCTTGGTGACGGTGCCCTTGACCGGCGCGTACACGTAGTTCTCCATCTTCATGGATTCGAGCACGACGAGCAGGTCGCCCTTGGCCACGTCCTGGCCTTCGGCGACGTTGATGCGTGTGACGACCGCCTGCATCGGGCTGGCGATCACACCGGACTGGCCGTCGTTGCCCTGCTGCTTCTTTTCGACGTGGTGCAGGCCCTGTCCGCGCAGCGGCTGGATGGCGTGCTTGGCGTCACGCGCCTTGGCGCCGCCGGTCAGGTTGGCCACGATGTCGTTCGGCACGGTCAGCGACACACGATGGTTGTTGACTTCGATGACGAAGGTTTCGCTGGATTCCTTCTGCTCGGCTTCCTTCGCACCCGAAGCGCCGGCCATGGATGCCGGCTGGCCGCCCTTGGTGGAGGATGCTTCCTTGTTCAGGTACTTGCGTTCCAGCCATTTCGTGCTCACGTCGTAGGCCACGCCATGCTCGGCGGTGAACTCGTCGTCGTTGAAGATCTGCTCGAACAGGCTTGCCGGGGTCGGCACGCCTTGCACCTCAAGTTCCGCGAGCGCGCGGCGTACGCGCGCCACGGCGGCAGCACGGTCGGAGGCGGTGACCACGAGCTTGCCCATCATGGAATCGAACTTCGGGGAGATGGTGTCGCCCTCCACCACACCGGAATCCACGCGGATGCCCGGTCCGGAAGGCCACTTGAGCGAGGTGAGCGTGCCGGAGCTCGGCGCCAGATTCTTCGCCGGATCCTCGCAGGTCAGCCGGAGCTCGAAGCTGTGTCCGCGCAGCGGGTGGTCGACGGTTAGCTCGCCGCCGTTGGCGATGGTGAGCTGTTCTCGCACCAGATCAAGGCCGCAGACCTCTTCGCTGACGGTGTGCTCCACCTGCAGACGGGGATTGACCTCCAGGAAATACACCTTGCCCTGTTCGGTCACCATGAATTCGCAAGTGCCCAGACCGATGTAGTCGACCGCTTCGAAAAGCCGGCGTGAGTAAGTCTCCAGCTGTTCGAGCACGCCGTCGGAAAGGAACGGCGCCGGCGCTTCCTCCACCAGCTTCTGGTTACGGCGCTGCACGGAGCAGTCGCGGGTGGAATACACGGTGAAATTGCCGTGCGAATCGCGTCCGCACTGCGTTTCGACGTGACGGCCCTTGTCGATGAACCGTTCGACGAAATACTCGTCCAAATCGCCGCCCTGCAGCGCATCGTGGTTCATGTAGAAGCCACGCAGCTCATCGTCGTTGTGCACGAGAGTGATGCCGCGGCCGCCACCGCCGTCGGTGCGCTTGAGCATCAGCGGATAGCCGTGCGTGTGCGCGAAGTCGAGCAGCAGTCGCATGTCGGAAATCGACTGGGAAATGCCGGGAACCGGCGGCACCTTCGCGAAAGTGGCCACGCGGCGGGCCGTGATCTTGTCGCCCAGGTCGACGAGCGCCTTCGGATTCGGGCCGACCCACGTGCGCCGGCGTCGAGGACCTTCTGCGCAAACGAGGCGACTTCGGAAAGGAAGCCATAGCCGGGGTGCACCGCGTCGGCACCGCTGCGCTGCAGGATGTCGATGAGCAGATCCTCGTTGAGATACGTGTCCTTGTAGGTGTCGCCAGACAGCAGATACGCATCATCGGCCATCTGCACGTACTGTGCGTGACGGTCCTGTTCGGCGTAGACCGCGACCGTGGGAATCCCCATCTCACGTGCGGTGCGCACGACTCGAAGCGCGATTTCGCCGCGATTCGCCACCAGTAGTTTGTTGACATTCTTAGGCATAATGTCAAGTTTGGCGGTCGAGGTGTGATTCGACGAACTCGTTTCCCACAAAAGATTCGCGATCTTTTGTAAGGCTCCACAAACGTTACCGAAACTTAGCAACCCTACGATGGGGAGCATTGATTGACGAAAGACTCATTTTCGTCAGTTTTTGTAGTATCCTGTAGCATCCGCAAAAAAGGGAGGATTCCACCATGCGCAACGCAATCCTGACCATCTCATCCGCGGCCAAAACGGCCACCAGCGGCAAATTCGGCGCCGTTTTGAAGTCCACGCTGTTCGCCGTGCTGCTCGCCGCCGCCTCCATGGCGGGCGCCGTGCCGATTCCGGGCACTCCGGTTCCGATCACCCTGCAGACCTTCGTGGTCATGCTGGCCGCGCTGATGCTGCCGTGGAAGCAGGCGGGCGCCGCGGTGCTCATGTATCTGGCCGCGGGCGCGGCTGGTCTGCCGGTGTTCGCCGGCGGCGCGTCCACCATGGCTTTGGTCGGCCCGAGCGCCGGCTTCCTCATCGGTTTCCTGCCGGCCGCCGTCGTCACCTCGCTGCTCAAGGGCAAGGCGCGTGTCGATTCCCCGAAGCATGCTGCGTTGACCGCCGCACGGTATCTGTTCGCCTGCGTGGCCGGCTGCATCGTGCTTGACTATCTGCTCGGCTTCATCGTGCAGTCCGCCATTACGGGCGTGGCGATGCCGGTGGTGGCCATCGCTTCGATGGGCTTCATTGTGGGCGATTGCATCAAGGCGGTTGTGGCTTCGTTGGTCGCGAGCGGACTGGCAAAGCTGCAGTGACTTTTATCGGCAGCGACTTTTCTGCGGTAGTTTTCTACGACTTTTTGCTGGGAATTTTCTGCTGAGGGTTTTCCGCTGAGAATTTCCGCTGTGATTTCCGGGTTTCTTCGTGATTTCCGGGTTTTGATACAGTCTTCCGTTTTCGCTGTGATTTTCGTTTTCGCTGTGTCCGGTGGGGCCGGCGGATACCAACGTGCGACACGCTCCGGGCCGCTCAGGCCGAGTCTTTACGGTCTTACGTTGGTATCCGCCGGCCCCACCTCGTTTTGGGGGAATGTTGCGTTTGCGGGTGGCGCGGTTTTTGGATATTGCGATTTTGGGAAATGCCGCTTTTCTCGAATATTGCGTTTTTTTGAAACGTACGATTTTCGAAAAAAGCGCTTTACGACTTTATGAGGGATGAGGGTTAGAGAATTATTGGGGTAGGACGCCTACGTCGGCGGTGCGCACGGTGTGCAGGTTGCGTTGTCGTCTCTGATGGTGAGGGAGGCGTCGGGGTTGAGTTCCAGCGCGGTGCCGCGCAGGGTGGTGCCGTCCACGAAATGCGCCTCGCATGGCTTGCCGAGCGTCCAGCAGACCGGACGCATCTCCTCCATCGCACGCGTGGCCTCACGCTGCGGGTCGGCTTCGAAATCGGCGAGCCTTGATCGCAAACCGTCCACCAGATGGGCCGCGATCATGTCGCGCAATGTCATGGAATCGGGCAGGCCATGCGCGACCAGCTGCAGCGACGTGGCCTTGTCGGTTGGCAGATGGTCTTCGGGGACGGCCAGGTTCAGGCCGATGCCGAAGACAATGCCGACGCGTTCCGTTGCGGCAGCCACATCAGTGGTACCAGTTGTACCGTCCGCGATGGGAGTTGCGGCAAGCGGAACCATTTCGGCGAGCACGCCGCCCAGTTTCTTGCCGTCGACGAAAATGTCGTTCGGCCATTTGAGCACGATGTCCTTGCCGAGCGGGCCGCCGCAATCGCGGATGGCCGCGATAATCGCGTTGCGCGCCTCGCAGCCGGCGATCATCTGCAGCCAGCCGTTGACGGACGCGTCCCGCACAATCGCCGTAGGCACGCTGACCACCAGGGAGACGATGAACGACTCCCCCACCGCGCTGGTCCATTGATGGTCGAGACGGCCACGGCCGGCAGTCTGCTCGTCGGCGCAGATCGCCACGATTTCACGGCCGGTCCAATCGCGTCCATCGCAGCCATCGAGGCCATCTCGGCTGGTCGAGCCGAACAGCGCGCCTTTGCGCACCAATTCGGCGGCGTACGTGTTGGTGGAGCCCACTGAGTCCAGCGCGATCACCTGGTCGGCCGCGACGCAGGTGCGTGGCATGGTCAATGCGGAATCCAATATGGTCGTCATGATTCCTTCTCCTGTCCGTCGAGCTGTCGTCCATCAAGCTGTCGTCCATCGAGATATCGTTCGTCGGCGTCCTGCTTGTCGGACTGCTGTCTGTCGATTCGGTGCCCGCCGATACGCCGTTTGCCCGCCGTCGACGTGCCAACGTACGACGCCTCGCGTGCGGCAAGCCGCGCGGCACGCGACTCGCGCCAGAACTCCAGGCACAGGAATCCGAACACGAATGCGATCGGAAGCATATGCCGTTCAAAATTGTTGGCCGGTGCGGTGATCATCACACCCATAAGCAGCAGCAACGGCAGATGCCATGACAGCGACCGCCATCGACGCAGCACCACTTCGGCGGCGCCGATCAGCAGTGTCAGCGTGACATACAGGTTGCCGTGCGTCACCCAGCCAAGCACGGGAATCTGTCCCCATTTCTTGGCGAAACCGGCCACCTGGTTGCGCCACTGGTGGTTGTACAGGTGAATCCATTCGTTGTCGGACTGCACGTAATCGTTGTTCACGTAGTAGTCCATCGACACGTATGGCAGGTCGGTCACGTTGAAGTATCCGAAGCATTCGGCGAAGAGCGCATCGAGCGCGATCTGAGGATTCGCCTTGACGATCTGCCACCATGCGTCATTGAAATCCTTCATGTCGTCCTTGGTGACGGTACGCCACTTGTAGCTGACCTTCTTGGACTGGATACCCGACGATTTCACCGGGTCGGCGTCCTGCTGGAAGTACGATTCGGCCATCTGGTCGAGGTTGAAGACGGGAGCGAGTTTCTTGGCCGCGTCCTCGGGAATGCCCTGCGGATTGTATTTCGCCACGCGGGCGATCTGCTGCAGCTGGATGCCACGGCTTTCGATCGGATCGCCGCCGATGACGGCACCGCTGTTCACCAGATAGACGAGGCCGCCATGGATGAGCACGGTCGGCAGCATCAATGCGACCACGTACGTCTTCCAACGTTTACGGTCGTTGATGATGGCCAGCAGCGCGGCGAACAGAATGATGTACCACGCGTATTTGGCGCTGATCAGCATGACGCAGCTCGACATGAACAGTGCCGCCAAGGAACGTTTGCGCAGTTTCATGGGCTTGCCGTTGATGGTGGGCAGCGCCTTGATATGCGTCATATGCAGCTCATACCACACGCCGAACCACCAGACGAACGCGAACGCGAACAACGGCGATTTGGTCAGTGAGATCGTGGCGAACACCGCCAACGGGCACACCATGAAGAACAGCAGAATCACGAAGCGTGTCTTCGCGCCGGCGCGCAGTCTGGACGGACGCGCCACCACACCCGCCTCGGGATGGGTGAAATCGCGCATGTTCCAGCAGTCGTGCCGTTCGGGATGGGAGAAGTCGAACGTGCCGACGCCCAGCCTACGCCACGGCAGATTGAAGAAACGATTGGCGGTAGCGGCGCAGCAGAACGCGGCGAACAGCCATTGCAGCGCGGCCAACGCCACGATGCCGGCGTCGTTGGAATCGGTGAAATACCGGGAGACCGCGGCGAACGCACCGTAGAAAACGGTCAGCACGATGTTGTGCTGGTCGGTCAGATACGTGGGATTGGCCGGCCACATGTAGTGCGCGGTCGGATAGATGTCCATCGGCACGAATGAGAAGAAGCCGATGTATGGCTGTTTCAGTCCGGTCCACTGGTTCAACGCCCAGCTGAATTCGCGGATCTGGGAGCGGATGTCGGCGCCGTACGCGGCAAGCAGGGTGGTCGGAATCCACAGCCAGCCGATGACGAACAGCAGCATGAGCTTCCACCAGCAGTCGGTGCAACGTGTCAGCTTGCGACCAATCCAGACGATCACCGCATGGATGGCGCGCCCCGGTCGGCTATGCGCGGCGTCGCTCAGATGGCGCAGCATGATGCCCAATACCGTCGTCGGCGTGCCGGACACCTCCTGACACAGCTTGACGTATCGACGTGAGAAATACGTCGGCAACACGCGCTCGCCACGGCCGTAACGGACCAGCGACCACAATATAGCAAACGAAACAACGAAGGCGATCGCCATGTACAGCACGTTGGCCCAGCCGAAGTCGGCGAGTCCGGTGCCAAACCAGTACAGCGGGCCGATGCCGCAGCACCACGCCACCCACAGGCATGCGAGCACGCCCAACGTCCAGCTGAGGAACGTGTCGGCTTTTCCGGCTTTCTTGTTTTCGCTCATAGTCGGCATATTACCGCCACTGCGCGAATGGGGACCGGAACGGTCGACGAACGTGCGGCAATTCGCAGATACGACGATTAGAATGGACGGTTATGAACTCCGAGCAGGCAGACATCCTCGACCTTTTGTCAGGCCATACCGACGATACGACCATCGAGCGGTTGGCTTTCGAATGCCTGTTGACGAACATGACCGACGATCGTGTGGTCTCCTTGATGAACATTCTCGGATGGCAAGGCGATTTCAACTGTTTTGCGATCGGCGGGGTGCCTTCGGCCAGTCTTGCCTCGACATCCCTCGCCATCCGCAAGGCGGTGCGCGATTTGGGCGGCGAGCATGTGGTCATCGGCACGTACGGCACTTTCCTGCTGGCTTTGGCTTGCCAGATGGGCGCGGTCACGCCGGAGGTGACCTGTACCGCGGTCATGCCGGCGTTCAGCGAGGACGAGCCACTGTATTTGAGCCCGGTCCGTTCCGGTGTGGCGGGGGCTTCGCATGCGTTGCGTGAGACGATGTTCTCGCTGCAGGCGGCTCCGGCGCTGTCCACTCCTTCCCGTCCGCTGCGTGCCGACGAGCTGTTGCCGGAGCGTGCGCTGCTGGGTGATGATTACGCGCGTGAGGAACTGTATCGGAACGTATATCAGGTGCTGCGCGGCGAGAATCCCGATGATCCCACTTATCTGACGGTGTCCACGTTCCTGAAGTATGGCAGTTCGTTGGAGAACACGGCGAAGGAGCTGAATGTGCATCCGAACACCGTGCGCTACCGCTTGAAGCGTGCCGCCGAAACGACCGGCTGGGATGCCACTGATCCGCGTGACGCGTATGTGCTGACGACCGCGCTGGCGATTGGCCGTATGCGCGACCGCTGAGCCGCTGCCCGGGTGGTGTGGCGTCTGGGTACGCCCGTTGCACCTGTCATCCGGTCATAAAGTCATGAATCTTTCCGAACATATGAAAAGACCCGCATGCTGCGATTGCAGATACGGGTCTTTTGGTGAAGCTTAGCTTCTGTGCACTCAGGCAACGACCGCCGGATCAACCGGGACGCCCGGGTTCATCGTGGAGGTGATGGTCGCCTTGGTGACGTAGCGGCCCTTCACGGTGGACGGCTTCAGACGCTTGACTTCGTCGGCCACAGCCTTGAAGTTCTCGTCCAGAGCCTGCTCGGTGAAGGACATCTTGCCGATGAGGAAGCTCAGGTTGCCGTTCTTGTCGACACGGAAGTCAACCTTGCCGCCCTTGATGTCCTTGATGGCCTTGGTGACGTCCATGGTCACGGTGCCGGTCTTCGGGTTCGGCATGAGGCCACGCGGACCGAGCACGCGGCCGAGGCGGCCGACCTTGCCCATCATGTCCGGGGTGGCGACGACGGAATCGAAGTCAAGGAAACCGTCGGCGACCTTCTGCACGAGGTCGTCGTCACCGACGATGTCGGCGCCAGCCTCGAGAGCTTCGGTGGCCTTCGGGCCACGGGCGAAGACGAGGACCTTGGCGGTCTTACCGGTGCCGTTCGGCAGGTTCACGGAACCGCGGACCAGCTGGTCGGCCTTGCGCGGATCCACGTTCAGGCGCAGCACGGCCTCAACGGTCTGGTCGAACTTGTACTCCGGCATGCTCTTGAGGAGAGCGATGGCTTCGTTGGCGGTGTAAAGGTTGTTGCGATCGATCTTCTCAGCCGCTTCGCGATACTTCTTGGAACGCTGTACCATTAGTCCTTCTCCTCTCAGTCGGTAACCGTGATACCCATCGAACGGGCGGTGCCCGCGATGATCTTCATGCCGGCTTCGACGTCGCGTGCGGACAGATCAGCCATCTTGATTTCAGCGATCTCACGGACCTGAGCCTTGGTGACGGAGCCGACCTTGTGGGTCAGCGGGTTCTCGGTACCCTTCTGGATGCCAGCGGCCTTCTTCAGCAGAGCTGCTGCCGGCGGGGTCTTCAGGATGAAGGTGAAGGAACGATCTTCGTAAACGGTGATCTCAACAGGGATGACCTGGCCCATCTTGTCCTGCGTGGCAGCGTTGTACTGCTTGCAGAAGTCCATGATGTTCACGCCATGGGAACCCAGAGCCGGGCCCAGCGGCGGAGCCGGGTTGGCCTTGCCGGCCTGAATCTGGAGCTTGAGAAGCGCCGAGACTTTCTTCTTAGGAGCCATTGTATGGTTCTTCTTTCTGTGAAGCGGTGGTTAACGGCACCGGAGTAGGTCTCCCGCGTCCGGTTCCTTCCGCAACGTATATTGCTGTGCTGTGCTAGCAGGTGCCGCCGCCTTGTTCAGGCACACGAGACCCTCCAGACACAACTTTTCTATTATGCGATTCCGCCACGACATTGCGCGCACGGCAATACATACAAAGAAACCCCGCCGAAGCGGGGTTCAAAAGAATCACGATTTCAGGTTCCTGAATGGGTGTGACGCGTGCGGTAGCAAGGCGCCCAAGCGCAGGCGTACCAAGGTGCGTCAAGCTTGGAGCAACGCAGCTAACGCTCCGTCATGCACGTTCAGGCTAATTTTTCAACCTGGTTGAAGCCTAGCTCCACCGGCGTGTCACGGCCGAAGATGGACACGAGCACGGTGAGCTTCTGCGTGGACGGATCCACTTCGGAGACAACCGCGGCCATGGTGGTGAACGGTCCATCGGTGACGGTGACCTGATCGCCAGGAGCGTAGGAGACCTCAAGCTTGCGCTTCTTGGCTGCGGCCGGCTTGTCTCCGGCGGCCTTGAGAGCTTCGGAAGCGATCATCGGAGCCATCATGGAGACGACTTCCTTGCGGGTCAGCGGTGCCGGATCCTTGGTCGGGCCGACAAAGCCGGTGACGCCTTCGGTCTCGCGGACGATACGACGGGCGTTCTCATCCGGCAGCATGCGGATCAGCACATAGCCGGGGACACGCACGCGGGTGATGACCTTCTTGCCTTTTTCAGTGTGCTTTTCGACTTCCTCCATCGGCACTTCGACCTGGAAGATCTTGTCTTCCATACCGAAGCTGGCCACGCGGGATTCGACGTTGGTCTTCACGCGCTTCTCATAGCCAGAATAGGTGTGCAGCACATACCACTTGCCTTCAAGCGTGCGCAGGCTCTTGGAGAATTCCTCGACGGCCTTGGCACCGGCATCCTGCTCAGTGTCTTCATCCTCAGTGGTTTCCGCGGTCTGCTCTTCCGGAGCGTCCTGCTCGGACTGGGCCTGCTCATCGGTCGCCTGATCGGCGGCGACGGCCTGGACGGCCTCGCCTTCGGCCGGCAGCGCCTCAACAGCGGCAGCAGCCTCGGTATCAGCCTTGGAAGCCTCGTCGAGGTTGTCGGAAAACACTTCGTCAGTCATGCACTTTCACCTTCAAGTTGTTTATCAGCCGAATATCCACAGGGTCAGCTTGCCCAGACCGTAGTCCATGCCGGTGACCAGTGCCATCAGCAGCAGCACGAAGATAAACACGGCGAGGGACCAGAAGAACAGTTCCTTGCTGGTCGGAGTGACGACCTTGCGGAGTTCGTCGATAATCTGTTTGATGAACAAGCCAATGCGCATGAAGATGTTCGGCTTAATGGCCTTCTCGCTGTTCTTCGCCTTCGCCATAATAATCCTCCGCTGGGCTTGTTGTAAGAAGCTTGGCAGGGAAGGCGGGACTCGAACCCACAACCTACGGTTTTGGAGACCGTTGCGCTACCAATTGCGCCACTTCCCTAGGTGAACTCTGCCGTCTCCACTTGCCGGCGAGGATTCTATGCAAACCACGCAAGAAGCAGACGGCAAACCGCCAAGTCGAAATAATAGCGGGTTTTCGCGACTTCGTCCAACCCGATTCACGACGAATCGCAAGAAACCGCTATTTTCCAACGAAAAAAAGATTCGCGCCCGGCATGTCACCGAAGCGCGAATCGCTAAAAATATCGTCTATCAACTGAACTTTTCGTCAGTTGAGCGCGGGGCCGGTCGGCTCAGTCCTCGACCCAACGCTTCATGCGACGCATGCCTTCGACCAGATCGTCGTCGGCAAGCGCGTAGGAGAAGCGCAGGTAGCCGGGAGCGCCGAACGCCTCGCCCGGGACGGCGGCGACATGGCCTTCGTCAAGCAACGCGGCGGCCAGTTCGGACGTTTTGGCGAACGTGGTCTTGTTGGTGCCGAGCGGCTTGTTCAGCAGCGCGGTCACGTCGGCGAACGCGTAGAACGCGCCGGTCGGGGTCGGGCAGTTCACGCCTTCGATGTCGTTCAACGCGGCGACGATGGTCTGGCGGCGCTTGTCGAATGCGGCGCGCATCTCGTAGACGGCGTCCAGGGAGCCGGAGACGGCTTCGATGGCGGCACGCTGGGAGATGTTGTTCACGTTGGAGGTCATGTGGCCCTGCAGTTTGGATGCGGCCTTGGCCACGTCCACGGGGGCGATCATCCAGCCGACGCGCCAGCCCGGCATGGCGTAGGTTTTGGCCACGCCGTTGAGCACGAGCAGCTGGGAGCGTACTTCGGGCACCGCGGCGCCGATGTACGTGGTTTTGGCGCCGTCATAGTTCAGGTGTTCGTAGATTTCGTCGGAGATGACCCACACGTGGTGTTCGATGGCCCACTGCGCGATGGCCTTGACGGTTTCCGGCTTCCACACCGCGCCCGTCGGGTTGTTCGGCGTGTTCACGATGATGGCCTTCGTGTGTTCGGTGCGCGCGGCCTCGATGTCCTCGATGCTCGGCTCGAAGTTGCGGTCGGCGCCGGCGAACACGGTCACGGGCACGCCGCCGGCGAGCTTCACGGCTTCCGGATAGCTGGTCCAGTACGGGGTGGGGATGATGACCTCGTCGCCCTCGTTGAGCAGAATCTGGAACGATTCGTAGACGGCCTGCTTGCCGCCGTTGGTCACGATGACCTGGCTTGGGTCGACTTCGTAGCCGGAGTCGCGCAACGTCTTGTCCGCGATGGCCTGGCGCAGTTCCGGTAGGCCGGCGGTCGGCGTGTAACGGTAGTTTTTCGGGTCCTGCACGGTCGCGGCCGCGGCCGCGACGATCGGTGCGGGGGTTGGGAAGTTCGGTTCTCCCGCGCCGAACCCGATGACGTCGATTCCGGCGGCCTTCATTGCCTTCGCCTTGGAATCGACGGCCAGGGTAGCGCTCGGAGCCACGTGATTGATACGGTCGGATAGAGTCTGCCAGTCAGCCATAGTCATGCCTGTAATGCTAGACCTGCCACGCGAAAAACGACAGCCCCACGACACACGTCTATTTCGCCGCGAACGCTTCGCTTGAAGCGAAATCGATGGCCTAACCACACCTTTTGCACTGGTTCAGACCAGTACGAGATTGTCGCGGTGCACCAGCGGATGCGCGTATTCCTCGCCGAGGAAACGCTTGAGCTGGGCCGTATTGCGTCCTAGCATCTGCGGGATCTCCTCGGAGTCGAAGCCGACCAGGCCCTTGGCCAAATGGTTGCCCTGCTCGTCGTCAACCCAGACGGCGTCGCCGGCGGCGAAATCGCCCTTCACTTCCACCACGCCGGCCGCAAGCAGGCTGGCCGCTCCCCCGCGCACCGCCTTGGCCGCGCCGGAATCGGCCACCAGCGTGCCCTGCGGGTGGGAGGCGAAGCCGATCCACAGCCTACGTGACGAACCGCGGTCGTTGATCGGCGCGAACGCGGTGCCGACCGGATCGCCCATCATCGCGGGACCTGCGTTCGACGCGCATGTCAACACCGCGGGAATGCCGGACACCGCGGCGACGCGCGCGGCCTCCATTTTGGTGACCATGCCGCCGGTGCCGACGTTCGAGCCGGTTCCGCCGACCTGAACCTTCGCCAGCGCATCCTCGACGTTCGGCACATAGGAGATGCGCTTCGAGCCGGGCTCGCTTGGCGGCGCGGTGTACAGCGCGTCCACGTCGGTGAGCAGGACGAGCGCGTCGGCGACGACGATGTTGGCGATCAGCGCGGACAGACGGTCGTTGTCGCCGAACCGGATCTCGTTGGACGCGAGGGAATCGTTTTCGTTGATGATCGGCACCGCGCCCAAGTCGAGCAGGCGGTCGAGCGTACGGCGCACGTTGCGGTACTGCTGTGGGGCGATCGTGTCGGAAACGGTGATGAGGATCTGTCCGACACGCAGCCCGTACCGTGCGAAAGCGGCCTCGTACTGGGCCATCAGCAGGCCTTGGCCGACGGCGGCGCACGCCTGCTGGTCGGCTACGTCGGTCGGACGCTTGTCGAAACCGAGCGTGCCGAAACCGGCCGCGATCGCGCCGGAGGAGACCAGCACCACGCGGCCGCCCATCAATCGCACGCGGGCGATGGCCGCCACAAGCGCGTTCAACCGTTGCGGATCCAAGTGGCCGCTCGGCTCGGTCAGCGAGCTGGAGCCCACCTTCACCACGATGGTCTGCGCTTCGGCGATGGCCCTGCGCACTTGCGCTTGCGATGGCGTGTTCATAGTTCCTCCCGGTACCGTTACCGGCTATTGAAAAAGCCCGCCGACATGCCATCGGCACATCAGCGGGCTTCGTTGGATGGTTCTATTGTTCCACATCCTCGTCGTCGGCGGTCTCGCCACGTCCAAAAAGACTGGTTTCGTCGTGACGGTCGTCGTCCACGGAAGGATCGGCCCAGTGTCCTGCCTTGCGTTCGGCCATCATGGCTTCGCGCACGGCCTGACGGGCGTCCATCATCTCGTGGTACTGGCGACGGCGTTCCGTGTTGGAACGACGCTGCGCACGACCATCCGATTCCTGCAGTCGCAGGTCAACGCCGCGTGCGCCCAACTGGGTGCCGTCGAGCATTTCCGCGCCGGCCGCGATGGTCGGATCCCAATCGAATTCCACGGCACGGTCGCCACGGCCGATGCGCACTTCGTCGCCCGGCTTGGCGCCCTTGTGTCGCAGCTCGTCTTCGACGCCCAGCTTGGCCAGACGGTCGGCAAGGTAGCCGACGGCCTCGTCATTATCGAAGTTGGTCTGCATGACCCAACGTTCCGGCTTGGCGCCGAGCACCTCGTACCAGACTTCGCCGTTGCCGTTCTCCTTGCGTTCCACGGTGAAGTCGAGCGCGTTGCCGCCTTCGTCGTTACGGCGACGGCGATCGCGCGGCTCCTCGAGCGGCTTGATGACCACGCGGGCCTCTTCCTCGGCCTGCTCGCGTTTGGCGACTTCCGCGCGCATGTTGGTCACGAGGTCGGCCAGCGCCCAGTTGAGTTCCTTCAGGCCCTCGTGGGAGGCGGTGGAGATGATGTGGACCTTGAGGCCGAGCTTTTCGAATTCGGGCTTGACGAATTCGGCGAGTTCCTTGGCTTCCGGCACATCCACCTTGTTGAGGATGATGATGCGCGGACGTTCGGGGATCGGAATCGCGCCGAGCGGCAGTTCGAGCTTGCCGGCGTATTCGGCGAGCTCGTGTTCGAGCGCCTGGTAGTCGCTCATCGGGTCGCGGCCGGGTTCGAGGGTGGCGCAATCGATGACGTGGGCGATGATTTCGGTGCGTTCGATGTGGCGCAGGAATTCGAGGCCGAGGCCCTTGCCCTGGGATGCGCCCGGAATCAGGCCCGGCACGTCGGCGATGGTGTAGCGCATGTCGCCGGCCACCACTACGCCGAGGTTCGGCACGAGCGTGGTGAACGGATAATCGGCGATCTTCGGTTTGGCGGAGCTCATCGCCGCGATCAGGCTCGACTTGCCTGCGGACGGAAAGCCCACCAGCGCCACGTCGGCGATGGACTTGAGTTCGAGGATGACGTCGCGTTCCTCGCCCGGCTCGCCCAGCAGTGCGAAGCCCGGCGCACGACGGGTGCGATTGGCCAGCGCCGCATTGCCGAGACCACCGTTGCCGCCCGCGGCCACGACGAGCTTGTCTCCCGCGTGACGCAGGTCGGCAAGCTGCTCGCCCGGATGCTTCGGCTTGCCCTGCGGTCCCTTGGCTTCGAACACGACCGTGCCCACCGGGACGGGCAGAATCAGGTCGGCGCCCTTCGAACCGTCCTTCGTGTCGCCCAGGCCCATGGTGCCGCTTTCCGCCTCGCGATGGGGCATGAAACGGTAGTCGAGCAGACTGTTGGCGTTCGAATCGGCCATGAAGATCACGGAACCGCCGTCGCCGCCATTGCCGCCGTTCGGACCGGCCAACGGCTTGTATTTCTCCCTACGGATGCCGGCGGAACCATTGCCGCCGTCGCCGCCCTTCACATGGACGGTCACTCGATCCACAAAATCACTCATGTATCTACCTTACATAGCAGAAAGACCGCGTCCATAACGGGCGCGGTCTTTCATCAAAAGCGTTATTTGCGCGTGTCTCAGGCGGCAATCACGTCGACGACCTTGCGGTCACGACGCACGCCGAACTTCACACTGCCGTCCTTGAGGGCGAACAGGGTGTGGTCCTTGCCCATGCCGACGTTCTCGCCCGGGTGGAACTTGGTGCCACGCTGACGAACGATGATGTTGCCGGCCACGACGGCTTCGCCGCCGAACTTCTTCACACCGAGGTATTGCGCGTTTGAATCGCGACCGTTGCGCGAGCTGGACGCGCCCTTCTTATGTGCCATGTCTGTTCCTTTCGGTCCTTGACTCTAACCCTACGCGAATCAGGCGATCGCCGTGATCTTGACGAGAGTCAGCTGCTGGCGATGGCCCTTGCGACGAGCAACGCCGGTCTTGTTCTTGTACTTCATGATGCTGATCTTCGGGCCCTTGGCCTCATCGTTGACAACCTCAGCCTTGACACTGATGTTGGCGAGATCCTTGGCGTTGACGGTGACCTTGTCACCATCCACAACGAGAGCGACCGGGAATTCCACGGTGTCGCCCTTCTTGGCGTCGAGACGGTTGACGAGGATGACGTCACCGACCTCGACCTTTTCCTGATGGCCGCCGGCCTTCACAATAGCGTACATATCCGTTCCTTTATTAACTTGGAAAGCTACTGCCCGGCACGTTCGAGCCTCGCGGCCAGACACCAGCAATCTAATCTACACATACCCGCGTACAACCGCAAGTCTGCTCCCGGCGTGTCAGGTTGACATACCGGGATTTTCCTTTATTCTTCTTGTTCTTCCTCGCCCAGGTCCGCATTGTTGGCGGCCACGGCTGCCGCCGCGATCTGCGCGAGTTTGGCCTTCACGTCCGGCGAGGAGCCCTTCGGCACCTGCACGTCCGTGCCATGGCCATGCTTGTTGGTCTTGACGAACGGATCGCCGCCCTTCAGGGCGTACGGATCGTCGTAATCCGCCGAAACGGTCGGTTCGTCATGGAGGATGAAGCCGCGGCCCTTGCAGGTCGGGCATTCCTCGGAGAACGCCTCCACCAGACCCTGGCCGATGCGCTTGCGCGTCATCTGCACCAGTCCCAGCGAGGTGACTTCGGCCACCTGATGCTTGGTGCGGTCGCGCGCCAGGCACTCCACCAGTCGGCGGAGCACCAAATCCCTGTTGGCCGGCATGACCATGTCGACGAAGTCGATCATCACCATGCGCCGATGTCGCGCAGACGAAGCTGTCGCGCGATCTCTTCGGCCGCTTCGAGGTTGCAACGGGTCACCGTTTCCTCGAGGCTCTTGCCGCGGCCGATGAAACGGCCCGTGTTCACGTCGATGGTGGTCATGGCCTCGGTGCGGTCGATGACGATCGAACCGCCGGACGGCAGGTAGACCTGACGTTCCATGCCCTTACGCAACTGGGAGTCGATCTGCCACTTGTCGAACACGTCCTTGCCGTCATGTTCGGCCGGATCCCACTTCTCGAGCTTGTCTTTCAGGTCGGGGGCCATCGTGTCGAGGTATTCCTCGATACGCTCGTACACGCGGTCGCCTTCCACGATCATCTTGGAGAAGTCGTCGTTGAAGATGTCGCGCACCACGCGGATGGCCACGTCCGGCTCGCCTTGCAACAGCTTCGGACGCTTGCCGTGCAGGAACTCGTCGCGCTTGGCGGTGATGCGTTCCCACTGGCGCACCAGGTTCTCGAGATCCTTGGTGATGGCCTCTTCGGAAGCGCCTTCGGCCGCGGTTCGGATGATCACGCCCATATCCTTCGGCGCGATCTTCGACACGATGTTCTTCAGGCGGGCGCGCTCACGCTCGCTCAGCTTGCGGCTCACGCCGGTCATGCCGCCGGACGGCACCAGCACGAGGAAACGGCCGGCCAAGGTGACCTGCGAGGTAAGCCTTGCGCCCTTGTGGCCGATCGGATCCTTGGTTACCTGCACCAGCACCGGATCGCCCGACTTGAACGCCAGTTCGATACGACGCGGCTGGCCTTCCAGACGCGCGGAATCCCAGTTCACCTCGCCGGCGTACAGCACGCCGTTGCGGGCCTGTCCGATGTCCACGAACGCGGCCTCCATGCTCGGCAGCACGTTCTGCACGCGGCCAAGATAGATGTTGCCGACGGTGGCCACTTCCTGGATGTCGGACACGTAATGCTCGACGAGCACATTGTCTTCGATCACGGAGATCTGGGTGTGGCGCTCACGTTCGCGCACCACCATCAGACGCTCGACGTGTTCGCGACGGGCCAGGAAGTCCTGCTCCATGAGCTGGTTCTGACGGCTGCGTTCACGACGGTTGTCACGGCGGCGCTGCTTCTTGGCTTCCAGACGGGTGGATCCTTCGACGTCGGTGATCTCGTCGATGTACTGCTGCTTGCGGGAGCGACGGGACATCGTCTCGTCCGATTCCTCGGCCTTCGACCCTCCACGGCGGCGGCGACGGCGACGGGTCACCGTGCCCTCTTCCTCATCATCATCCTCATGACGGCGACGGGATTCGCGTTCGGAGGTCTGCTGCTCGTCGGCTTCCTCATGGTTGCCGCGTCCGCGACGGCGGCGACGGGTGCGCGTCGGCTGCTCGTCATCATCATCGTTTCCATTGCGGGACTCGTCATCGATCGGCGCATACGTGATGCCATCGAGGACCAGGTCCTCCTCGATCTGCTCCACTTCGGCAGCGGCACGACGTTCCTGCGCGTTCAGACGACGGGAACGACGGGAACGACGGGAATCGCCATGATCATCGTCTTCGGCGTCGTTGTTGCGGTCATTGCCATCATCACGGCCGCGACCGTCATTCGAAGCGTCCGTGCGGTCCGTGTCGGCCGTGTCGTGGCTGCGACGGCGGCGGCGACGAGTCGGACGATCATCGTCGCGGTCATCACGGCTGTCACGGGCATCGTCCGAACCTCTGCGGCCCGTATCATCGGCATCGTCATCGTCGGACGATCCGCGGCCCGCGGGGGCGGCCGGCAGAATCGGCTCCTGGAACAGCAGCGACGTCATCGGACGCGGATTATGACGCGTCTCATGGCCTTCCGGCAACGCGCTGACGGCGTCGAGCGCACGGTCTTCGGATGATTCGTCACGATTGCCACGATTGCCGTAATCGTCACGATCGTCACGGTCATCACGCGGCTCGTCGCTGATACGGCGACGGCGACGCGACGGGCGATCGTCCTCGTCCTGCACGTCCACGGAAGAACGACGGCGACGGCGCGGACGATCGTCACGCATCTCATCGTCGTCATCGTAACGGGTCACGCGACGACGACGCGGACGCGACGGCTCGTCGTCATCGGCATCATTGAAATCAGCGGAATCACGCGCAGGCTGGACAGGCTCAAGCTTCGGTTCCTCAAACAAGGGGGCTTTGGCATGCTCCTCGACCTTCAGCTCCAAAGACGCGCCCGCGGCACCTACGCCACGCACCACGCGGCGACCTCCACGACGGCGGCGCGGAGCCGGATCGGCAGACACAGAACCCGCACTGCTTGCCGCATTATTGGTTGAATTATCGGATGACACAACAGCCTCGACCTGATCGAGGCCCTCATTGGTAGTAGGCACAACGCTCCTCGGCAACGCGCTGCAATCGCATCGCCTTCACTCAAGCCCCAACGGTTCTCACACCACGCTCTCACCGTGGCCGCGCATCATGGCGCCCGTAGGAAGCAACTTCCGTCAAAAGTCTTCATCATGCGACGGCGGACACCTGCGCTCGCGACTCACAGAACATTCACGCGAGGGGATCAACGCCATCGGATGCGTCGGCGGTCTTGCAGAACCACCGTCTATAAGTATGACACAAAAAACAACGGAGCGTGACAGGACGGGAAATTTATTCCCCCTACACGCTCCGTTTTCCAATGATTCGCGTTGACACGCCGTGAATGAACGTGCGCCGGCATAGTGGTTCAGCAGCGGTTCAACGGTGGACCAATAGTGGTTCTGCGGCAAGCCCGCGGCAGCGAATTACCGGCGATTCAACGGCAGCTCAGCAACGACTCAACGGCGATTCAACGCAGCCAGTCCTCCAGCAGGTCGGCCATGAGCAGCAGATCGGTCTCCGGCAGCTGCTCGTCCTGCTTGTGAGCCAGCAGCGGGCTACCCGCGCCGAGATTCACGGCCGGAATGCCCAGAATCGCGAAACGCGCCACATCCGTCCAACCCAGCTTGGCAAGCGGGTCACGACCGGTACGTTCCTTGACAAGCGATACCAGCGATTGGGCAAGCGGCGAATTGAGGCCCGGACGTGCGCTCGGCGATTCGTCCTTCATCTCGATGCCGAAGCCTTCGAACACGCCACCAGTGGCCTGATGCTCGCCGTTGCCGAGTTTCGCGCCCGCATCCGCGCCGATCATCAGCGCCTTCGCCTCGGCGAGCGACTTGTCCGGCGCGAACCGGTAGTTGACGTGCACACGGCACTCGTCGGGAATCACATTGGTACCCTTGCCGCCGGAAATCAGCGTGGCGTTCAGGCCCTCCTGATAGGTCAGGCCATCTACTTCGATGGCGCAGTTCTCATGTGCGTTCAAACGGTTCAGAATCTCGGCCGCCGCGTGGATCGCGTTCTTGCCCATCCAGGCGCGGGCCGAATGCGCGGCAACGCCGTGCGTGATCACGTCGAATCGCATCGTGCCGTTGCAGCCGCCCTCGATGCCGCAATCGGTCGGCTCGCCGATGATCGCGAAATCGCCGGTAATCCAATCCGGATGCGACTCAACCACCTTGCGCAGGCCGTTCTTCTCGGCCGCGACTTCCTCATGGTCGTAAAACACGTACGTCAAATCGTATTTCGCATCCGTCAGCGTGGCCGCCAGATACAGCATGACCGCGTCGGAACCCTTCATATCGGTGGCGCCACGACCCCAGATCACACGCTCATGCTCATGACCGGCCGCCACGTCCTCGCGAATCAGCGGATCGCCCGGCTGAAGCCATTTCGGCGGGAAATTGTCGATCACCGGCACCGTGTCGAGATGGCCGGCAAGAATCACGCGGCGCTCGCGGCCGAAATCGGTGGATGCCACCAATGTGTCGCCGTGCCTGCGCACTGTCAGATGCGGCTGTTTTTTCAGGAACACCTCGACGGCGTCCGTCAACGGGCCTTCGTCATCGCTGACGGAATAGCAGCCCATGATCTGCCCCATCAGCTCGTTCAACTGCTCCTGTTTGCTGGCGGAAGCGGAAAATCCAATCGTAAGTTCGCTCATGCCGTCCATTATCCGGCAAAAGCCGGTGACAATCGCATTTCGGGCGTGCTTTTGAGACGGTCGGCCATGCTGTCGTGCGCTTGGTGACACACTAGGTAGCGGTCCGAGGCAACGGCCGCAGCGAAAAGGAGAGTGCAATGCCGGGTCTGTTAAGCGCGATGGAAGGTTTCTGCGTCATCGGCATCGTCATCGCCACCGGCTATGTGGCCGCGCGCATGCGCATCGGCGGGCCGACCGCGCAGATGGTGCTCAACAGGTTCAGCTTCTTCGTGTCGAGCCCGTGCCTGATGTTCGCCATCCTGTCCAAGGAGAAGATCTTCGAGATCTTCCACTCCTCCATCGTCGTGGCGTTCTTCTCGGCCGTGCTGGTGGGTGTGGTCTTTCTGATTCTCAATCGGTTGTTCTTCCATATGAAGGCCGCGGACGCCACCATCGGCGCGCTGAATTCGCTGTATCTCAATTCCAACAACATCGGTCTGCCGATCGCCACGTACATTCTGGGCAATCCGGCGCTTGTCGCACCGATTCTGGTCATGCAGCAGGCGGTGTTCACGCCGATCGGCCTGACCGTGCTCGACGTGACCACCAAAGGCAAGGTCTCCGCGAAGGAGATTCTGAAACAGCCGTTGCATCAGCCGCTGCTCATCGGCTCGCTGCTGGGCATCGCCGTGTCCGCGATTTCCGCGAAAGTCGGCTTTTTCGTGATTCCGAGCTGCATTTACGACCCGATCAACATGATCGGCAATTCCGCCGTACCGATGATTCTGATGGCGTTCGGCATGTCCTTGCACGGCACAAAGCCGCTGCAGGACAAGTCGAATATTCCGGCGGTGTTCACGGTGGCCGTGCTGAAGAACATCGTGATGCCGATCATCGCGTTCCTGCTGTCGTATTTCGTGATGGGCTTCCGTGGCGCCACGCTGTACGCATGCGTGGTGCTCGCCGCATTGCCGACCGGGCAGAACGTCTACAACTACGCGGCGCGGTACAACGTGGGTCTGTCGTTCGCACGCGACGGCATTCTGTTCTCGACGCTGTCATCGCCGATTTTCATCGCAATCATCGCGGTGCTCCTCGGCTGACCTCGCCAGTCCTCGCCGCGGTATCCACGACCGCCGCGGCGAGGCCATCAATCGTCCATACGGTAGCCGGCATAACCGAGCCCGTGCGCCGCATGATTCGCGGCACACCCTCCGAGCACCATCAGCGCATAACACAAGCCGATTCCCGCGGCCAACGTAAGCAACGAAGCCGGATTGAGCAACGACGTTGCCAGAATCGGAAACAGCAACAACACCGAGCACCCCAACGAAACGGCCATCACCGTGTTGAGCGGGGTGATCACTTCCATCATGCGTGCCTTGTCGAGCGTCGCCTCATCCGTGCCTTCCAACGCAAGCATGCGGTACTCGTCGGCCTGGTCGTAGACGTTGCCCGTCTGCATCACGCCGGAACTGACGGCGGCGAGCACCGCGGCAAAGGCGAGCGTCAGGAAACCACCCATCGCTATATCGCGCATGTACAGCATAGATGGGTCGAACGGGTCGTGGTTGCCTCCGATTCCGGTGGCAAGCAATCCGCACACCGACGTCATCCCCGCGATGAACACAGCGAGCGCCACACCGGACACGTTACGCCAAGCACGCTTGGGATTGTCGAGGATACGGCGCATGGCAATCATAGTGGCCGCGTCCTTCGGGTGTTTCGCACGCGATCTGGCGCGCATCGCCACCACCCAGGTACCGACGACGT